>Ga0209470_1000232_pt1 | contig 44206 bp, 39 predicted proteins | sample GraSoiAngelo_125_FD_185882 | JGI IMG/M metagenome (GOLD analysis project Ga0209470, IMG submission 185882) | Grasslands soil microbial communities from the Angelo Coastal Reserve, California, USA - 14_0927_05_40cm (SPAdes) (version 2) | ecosystem: Environmental > Terrestrial > Soil > Grasslands ... | reverse complement strand
AAGTCACCAACGGTAACAATCAAACGCAGAACAATCTGCGCGTTTCCACCGGAATCGTTTTCCACTTCAAATAATTCTTCCGGCGGAACTACCAAAACTCGGTTGCCCGGTGCAGGCAGAGGGGCCAGCCACTTGAAGCGGGTGGCCCCTTGCACCGTTTGAACTCGCTCTCAGTGCTGCGACGTGTAAATCACCGTGATGTAGGTATCAATCTCCACCGGTTGTCCATTTAGAATTGTCGGTCTATAGCGCCACTGGCTGACCGCTTCCAAAGCGGACCGGTCAAAAAGCGGATCACTCACAACAATTTGCAAAGACTGAATCGTTCCATCCGTCCCGATGATGGCGCGCAATTCCACGTGGCCGTCGCGATGCGTTTGTATCGCCAAGGGTGGATACCTCGGTTCGACGCGGTGAATCAGCATCGCAGGATTAATCGTGCCGATGTTAACGATCTGAGGCTTAGCATGCGTTTCTACAGGTTGCGGCGAACGAAGTCCTACGTTCCTGTCACCAATATCGATGCACGAATCACAGCCCGGACCAAACGGTTGATTTCCGATCGGATCTTCCGGATTACCAACCGGGCCCGTTGATGCGCCGTCGGGCAAATGCGGCTTGGTGGATGGCGCGTTGAACACTGGGTAATCCGAGCGAGGATTCTCTGGCCTGACAAGTGTAGGCTTCGTCTTGGCGCGTTGTGGACTGCCTCGATGGCCATAGGGTGGAAGCGGAACGTATGCTTTTGCCACGATCCGCTCTGTCTTCGCGAACAAGGGAATGAGAACGAGAATAGTTAAGACCGCACTTTGCAAAGCTATGGAAACAGCCAGCGCGCGGTGGCGGACGCGTCGTTCACGCGTGCGCTGTTCCGCGTCGCCGTCTACCAGGCAACTGCTAAGTGATCCAAGACTGTCTTCAGGAACTTTGCCGGAAACTTTTTCGGGCTCGGACACCATCACACACCTCCACATTTTTTTCTGCGAACATGGGCCGTTCCGCGGTCTCGCGGAACGAAGCCACAAAATTTTTGCGGCGCCGATTTCCTGGGGGTTGCTCTAGATCTCCAGGAGACCGGCGCCGCGCTCGCAGGGATGTGAGGTTGCGCGCGTCCTCCCTGCCTTGGACACCAAGGGTAGCGACAAGTTCCCGTCGGCTTCAGCGAAAGGGACGAGTTTGGCGGAGAAAAGAAGTACCTTGGACGTGCGGATAATGATATAAATAGCGTAGAATGAGCATGTTACAGAAAACGGTATCTGGATGACATTATTGTGCATCTTATCCATTGTGGACGTGGATCTAAGGAGGAATGCCCCATGGGCCGGCACAATCTCGAAACTGTAGGTGTGCGCCGCACCGGCTGGGCTGCTCTGGACCGCGATCCGCAGAAGGACATGGTGGAATTTATCTGTCCGCACTGCGGCGCGCGGGACAAGAAGAATGCCCGGCGCGAGCGCGCGCTTTATCATTTCACGGATGGCTTCTTGCAGGACTTGCAGGGTGAAGTCACGCAATGCCATGCCTGCAAGCAATATCTGCGGGTCGTTCCGATCGTGATGTTGCACGATCAAGATGAAACTCGGCGCTTTGAAGCTGTTTTTTCCGATGAAGAGCTGGTGAATTCGCGCTAATTCTGAGCTTCATCATGGTAAGACAAGAACGGGGCGCTCCGGTTTAGTCCGGGGCGCCCCGTTCCGTTTTTCCAGGGCTAGCTACCGTGATGGTTTAGTGACGATCGTGATCGTGGTCATCCCAATCGCGATCGGAATGCCAACGATGGCCGTCTTCATCCCACCAGCGATGCCGCTCTCTCCAGCATTGTTCGCGAGCCTCGTGCAGTTCATGACGCCGGCGCTCGGCTTGCCGGCTATTCCAGCCGTGATGTTCCACGGCTTCGTGGAGTTTGTGGTCCGCCTTGGCGATGCGGCGCTGACAACGATCGTAGTCCTCGGCAGATGCCCGGGGTGTTCCCGCAAACGCCAGCATGCCAAGTACTACTGCTGACACCAACAGGGCCCTTGATCGAGACTTCCTCTCTCCTGTTTGAAACGTCATGGTCTCTCCATCCTCCCTATTCGGCCCCGACTGGGATGGGGTGACATCTGATTCATAAAACACGCCGTGGCATGGAATGTCGCAAGAAACTGTACAACCGGTTGAAACAAAGTCATTTAGGATTTGTTTGAGATCGGCTAGTACGCCTGCAAGAACTGGTCGCCTTCCATGTGGTATTTCTCAAGCCCCGCTCGGATGCGGTCGAACGCTTCATCCACGGTGTCGGCGAACTGCAGCATCTTGTACTCTTCTTCATTGATCATGCCCCAGCGCACCATGGCCTTCCAGTTCAGCACCTCGTCCCAATATTTGCGGCCATAAATCAAAATGAGGTTATGCTTCGCCAGCTTCCCCGTTTGCAGCAGCGTCAACATTTCCCAGAGTTCATCCATCGTTCCGAAGCCGCCGGGAAACACAATCAGTGCTTTGGCGATCTGCGCGAACCACAGTTTGCGCATGAAAAAGTATTTGAAATTGAAGCTCAGCTCCGGGCTGATGTAGGGGTTGGCAAATTGTTCGTGTGGCAGCTCGATGGAAAGCCCCACGGATTTTCCGTCCGCCTCATACGCTCCGCGGTTCGCCGCTTCCATGATTCCCGGGCCGCCGCCCGAACAGACCACAAAGCGCCGCGGCCTGGGCCCTAGCGTGAGCGACCAGGTGGTCAGCTTGTGCGAAAGCTGCCGCGCTTCTTCGTAATAGCGGGACATCTCCAGCAGGCTCCGTGCATGTCTCACGTCCGCGCGGTGCTTGGCCAGCTTGGCTGCCGAGAGCTTCGAGGTCTTCACATTTTTCAACCGCGTGCATCGCGCTTGCGCCGTTTCGTGGGATTCGATGCGCGCCGAACCGAACATTACGATGGTGTCCCCAATGCCCTCTCTTTTGAGCTGCACCAGCGGGTGAATGTATTCGCCCAGGATGCGGATGGGCCGCGCTGGAGTGCTCGCCAAAAACTTCGTGTCTTCGTGCGGCGCTTTCGGCGCGTGCTGGGGCTTCAGTTTTTTCCCGTCGGACATCGGTCTTTTCTCCCATTGAGACGAACTCTGATTGTAGGAATCGCAGCGCCTCGCGGCAACGTCTTCCGCTGTACCTGCGTCGAATCAAGTACAGTGTAGTGCAGGAAGTTTGATTCGTGTATGAGGGAGCACTAATCTGGCCGAGGCCAAATCCCGTCGTACCAGGAAATCCGCATGATCCGACCCGCTTCCGCAGCCCTCGCTCTAACACTTCTTGCAGCTTTCGCTGCCGTTGCCGGCCGCGCGCAGGCTCCCTCCGGCCCCATCCCTCCCAAACCCGGCGTGGAAGTCCAGTTGCCTCCCAAGGACACGCAAGCCAAAGTCAAAGTGCAGGTTGCGCTCGTAAACACGCCTGTGACGGTGCGCGATGGCCGCGGCGAAATGGTTCACAACTTGGAGGCGCGCGATTTTCAGATTACCGACAATGGCGTGGCTCAACGGATTTCTCACTTCGATCTTGGCGGTGACCCGCTCTCTCTGGTGATCCTGCTCGAAACCAGTTCCCGCATCGAACCGCTCCTGCCGCAGGTGCGCAAGACTGGCATTCTGTTCACGCAAACCGTTATGGGGTCAACCGGAGAAGCCGCCGTTGTGGGCTTCAACGACTCCGTCGACAAGCTGCAGGATTTCACCACGAACAGCGACCGGATCGAGAACACCTTTGCCCATCTACGGGAGGGCACATCGGGCTCGAAGCTCTACGACGCTATGGCCCTCGGTGTGGAAATGCTTTCGGGCCGTCCCGAGGTCACTGCGGATAAGCCCGGCCGCCGCCGTGTGCTGATGATCGTCTCCGAAGCTACTGACGCCGGAAGCGAAGCCAAGCTCGGCGAGGTCCTGCGGCAGGCGCAATTGGCTAACGTCACCATTTACAGTGTCGGGCTCTCCACCACTCGCGCGGAGCTGCAAGCCAAGCCCAAAAACACGCGGCCGCAAATCACTCCTCCGGGCACATTTCCGCTGCCTCCGCAGCCCGGCGTCCCGCAAACGCCCACCAGCGAGGAAAACCGCTATGGCAATATTGACCTGATGGCCGCGGCGGTCTGGATCGTCCAGCACATTCACGATCAAGTGAAGGATCACGCGCTGGAAGTCGCCGCCACCGCCACGGGAGGCGCACACCTCTCTACCTTCAAGGACCACTCTATCGAAAAAGCCATCGACGAAATGGGCGGCGAGCTGCACTCACAATACAACATCAGCTACACCCCAACGGGCGCCGATACTCCCGGCTATCACGAAATTAAAGTGAGTATCGCTCGCAACGACGCAAAAAACTTGAAGGTCCGCGCCCGCCCGGGCTATTACCTCGCTGCACCAGAAGGCTGACCAGGAAGTTCTGCTTAGGCAACCTGTGTCCAGAAGGTGGCGTCGCGAGACGCGAGCAGCGCGTCCTTGCGGGCGTTCCAGCGCAGGAAATGTGGCGTATTCGTGTGTTCGGTGTGCGCCTCGCGGCTCGTCCACACTTCGTGCAGCAGCAGCGCGCCTGGCGTATCGATGGACCGATGAAGGTTGTACGTCAAGCAGCCCTCTTCTTTTCGTGAGGGACCTACCAGCGCGCGCAATTCCGCCTCCAGCAGCGTTTCCTGCCCCTCGCGCGCCTGCAGGATAACAATTAACGTCACGGCGTCCTTCGGCAGTCTCCCGCCGGTCGCCGCTCGCCCTTTGCGTCCGCTGCGTTTCGGTCTTCTCGCCGCCGCTTTTCTTGCTTTGCGCTTCGCCATGTTGGCGGGGATTGTAACGTAAATTTCCCGAGGTGCAAGGACTTCCACTTTGCCAGCCACGCAAACCAATGACTCTTCCCGGGGCGATCAGAGTGGATGTGGTATAATGCGTCCGGGTCAAGCTATGACTTGGTTTAAGAAGCGGCAGCCTCGGCTGCCGTTTCTTATTTGGCGTGCGCAGATTCCTGATGGGGCCTTCTCGCGGGTCCTACTCTTTAAGCCGGGGAAGGATTCAATTCATCTGGGGTTTTGCCTTTTATGGTAGGCAGAGTCGGCCCAAACTCAAGATTCTGTTAACCCCTAAGTTCTTTAAATGCAACACTTACGTAGCCAACTCGTATGTATTTGCAAACAAAGGACTTGCACAATAACCAAGCCCTTTAGATGCAACACTTACCAAAAACTGGGGGGTGGGGGCTTTTTCCACTTTGAACCTCGTTCGATCCAAGCCGGACCGCGAGCCGAACTCAATCCTCAGGCAAGAAGGCAATATTAACGGGCGAGGGAACTTCGACAACCTGCCCCGTAGGCGTCAGCCCCCCAGTTGCGGGATCGATCTTGAAAACGACAATGTTGTTCGACAGTTGGTTCTCCGCCAGCATGTATTTGCCGCTCGGGTCGATGGCAAAATTCCGTGGTGTCTTTCCTCCGGTATGACTGATTCCAAGATGCGCCATCTTGCCGTTGGCTCGATCAAGAGAGAATTCAGCGACGCTGTCGTGGCCGCGATTTGAGACATAAAGAAACCTACCCGAGGGATGGACGACGATCTCGGCCGTGTCGTTCTCCCCCACGAATCCTGCAGGCAGGGTTTGGTTGGTGTGAATTTTGCTCAGCGCTCCTTTTTCGGAATTGTAGGAGAATGCCGTCACTGTGGAGGAAAGCTCATTCGTGACGTAAACAAACTTTTCGTTTGGTGAGAAAGCCAAGTGCCGGGGACCGGAGCCGGCCTCAATCTTCGCATAAGCAGGATCATTCGGCGTTAGTAAGCCATTCCCAACATCGAACTTGTAGACCAGCACTTCATCCAGGCCAAGGTCGGCAACCAACGCGAAGCGATTGTCTGGTGAAGTCTCAATCCAGTGCGCGTGCGGGCCGTCCTGGCGTTCCTTGTTGGGGCCGGGCTTGCCCTCGTCGCGGACATTCGCGGTGGCTGCCGCGAGCTTGCCGTCGGCACCAATCGGAAACACCACGACGTTGCCGGAGCTGTAATTCGCGACGAATACGTATTTGCCGGTTTTGTCGAACGACAGATAGCACGGATCCTCGCCCAGCGCCGGAAGTTGATTCAGCAGCGTAAGCTTCCCGCTCTTCGCATCAATCGCAAACGCGCTTACGGTGCTGGCCTTGCCCGCTTCGTTCGCCGCGTACAAAAACTTTCCGCTGGGATGCACCACCACCCACGACGGGTCCCTTGTCTCCGCCGCGAGGCCCTTCGGCGTTAGCTTCCCAATTTCCGAATCAAACTCGTACGAGTAAATTCCTTTGCTCTCCGTTTTGGTCGTGTACGTCCCAACGAAAACAAGATATTTACGACTTGCAGCAGGCTTGTCCGCCGATCCGCCTGCAACTGGAAAAACAAAGAGACCAAGGAGAAAAACGAAGGAAAAAATTCGGCGTGTGATTTTCATGGGGAAGTAGTGTAACGCAAGCCTAAACAGAAAAGGGGCACGAAACATCGTGCCCCATTTATTTTCAGAGTTGCGGATTTACTTCTTCTCTTCCTCGTTTTCTTCCTGCAAGACGGCGGCGGCGGCCACGGAATCGTCCGCTTCGAGCCTCAGTAGGCGAACGCCCTGCGTCGAGCGGCCGGCCTCGCGGATTTCGTTCGCATGCACGCGAATCACTTTGCCGTTGTGCGCGATGATCATGACGTCCGATTCTTCGGTCACTTGCAGCGTGGCCACGACGTACCCGTTTCGGTCCGTCGTCTTCATGTTGACCACGCCCTTGCCCCCGCGTGACGTGATGCGGTATTCCGCCAGCGGCGTGCGCTTCCCGTAGCCCTTCTCGGAGACGGTCAGCATCAGCGTCACCAGAGAGTCCTTGATCTGTTCGTTCTCAAGCTCCTCAAGATTCTGCGTCGTGGTCTTGTGCTCTTTGGCGATGATCTCGAAGTCCGGCTGAACCGCATCCATGCTCACAACGTAGTCGTCCTTGGCAAGGTCCATGCCGTTCACGCCGCCAGCGTTGCGCCCCATCGGACGCACTTCCGTTTCGCGGAAGAGGATCGCCTGGCCGTCGTGGCTGGCCAGGAAAATCATTTTCTTGCCGTCGGTCAGTTTCGCGCCGATCAGTTCGTCCTTGCCGTCGAGGGTGATGGCGATGATGCCGGTCGAACGCGGGTTGGAAAATTCCGTCAGCGCCGATTTTTTCACCGTGCCGCTTTTCGTGGCCATGAAAACAAACTTGTCCGCTTCTTCCAGGTTGCGCGCCGAGACAAGCGCGGTGAGTTTTTCATCTTCCTGGAACTTCACCAGGCTGGAAATTGCCTTGCCGCGCGTGGCCGCTGCCGCTTCCGGCAACTCGTACACTTTCAGCCAGTAAACGCGGCCCTTCGATGTAAACAGCAAAATGTAGCTGTGCGCCGATGCGATGAACAGGTGCTCGACGAAATCTTCTTCCTTCGTCTTGGCGCCGATGCGCCCCTTGCCGCCGCGCGACTGGTGCCGGTAGGTGTCCGCCGCCGTGCGCTTGATGTAGCCCGCATGGCTCACGGTAATGAGCATCTCCGTGTCGGCAATCAGGTCTTCAAGCTTGATTTCATCGACCTTGTCGACGATCTGCGTCCGCCGGTCGTCGCCGTAATCCTTCTGGATTTCCTTCAGTTCGCCGATGATGACGGATTTCAGTTTCTTCTCGCTCGCGAGAATCTCTTCCAGCTCCGTAATGCGTTCGCGGATGGATTTCAATTCCTTGAGGATTTCGTCGACGGAAAGCTGCGTCAGGCGGTGCAGTTGCAATTCGAGGATCGCATCCACTTGAACGGGCGTCAGGCCTCCGGTAATCGCGCGCGCCGTCTCTCCTTCGATTCCGCCGAGCTTGTACTTTCTACCATCCAGCTTGACGCCTTCGACCTTCCTGGATTTTCCGTTTTCTGTGATCGTGACTTCCTGCTCGGAGAAAAACTTGAGCAAGTTTTCTTTGGCCTCGGCACGGCCCGAGGATCCGCGGATGATGCGGATTACATCGTCCAGGTGATCGAGCGCCACCTGGTAGCCGGTCAGAATGTGTTCGCGCTCGCGCGCTTTGCGCAGCTCGAAGCGCGTGCGCCGCACCACCACGTCGCGGCGGTGGTCGATGAAGAGCCGGATGAATTCCAGCAGCCCCATCTCTTTCGGCTGTCCGCCGGCAATCGCCAGCATGATCATGCCGAACGATTCCTGCATCTGGGTGTGCTTGAACAGGTTGTTCAGGACGAGTTGCGATTCCTCTCCGCGTTTCAGCTCCACCACGACGCGCATGCCGTCGCGGTCGCTTTCATCGCGCACGTCCGCAATGCCGTCGATCTTCTTGTTTTGCGCCAGCTCGGCGATGCGCTTGATGAGCGTGGCCTTGTTGACCTGGTACGGAATTTCCGTGATGACGATGTTTTCGCGGTCTTTGCCGGCGTCTTCGATTGCGGCTTTGGCGCGCATCGTAAAGCTGCCGCGGCCGGACTTGTAGGCCGCTTCGATGCCTTCGCGACCGGCAATGTAGCCGCCGGTCGGAAAGTCCGGACCAGGCACGAGCTTCATCACTTCTTTCAAAGTCGTTTCCGGCTTCTCGATCAGCAGCATGGTGGCGTCAATAATTTCGCGCAGGTTGTGCGGCGGAATGTTTGTGGCCATGCCGACCGCGATGCCGCTCGCGCCATTGACAAGCAGATTCGGCACGCGCGTGGGGAGAACCGTGGGTTCCTTTTCCGTTTCGTCGAAGTTCGGCGTGAATTCGACGGTTTCCTTCTCGATGTCGGCGAGCAATTCTTCCGCGATTTTCGATAGCCGCGCTTCCGTATACCGCATCGCCGCCGGCATGTCGCCGTCCACGGAGCCAAAGTTGCCCTGCCCGTCCACCAGCGGATAGCGCATGTTGAAGTCCTGCGCCATGCGCACCAGCGCGTCATAGACCGGCGTGTCTCCGTGCGGGTGATATTTGCCGAGGACTTCGCCGACGATCTTCGCGCATTTGCGGTACGGCCTCGTCGACGTAAGCCCCAGCTCGTACATGCCAAAAAGAATCCGGCGGTGCACGGGCTTCAGGCCGTCGCGCACGTCCGGCAGCGCCCGCCCGATGATCACGCTCATCGAGTAGTCGAGGTACGACTTCCTCATCTCGGCTTCAATGTCGACCGGAATCATTACCGATAGGTTTTGTTCGTCCGCCATGTGTCCTCGTGTCCTACGAATGCGTTACGAATTCCTGTAGCTCACCCCTTCAGGGGTGAGGGTCTTACTCTTTTCATTTGCTCCGCGCCAATTGGGCGGAAATTCCTCAGGCCTAAAGGCCTGAGCTACAACTTCTTTGCCGCCCGTTCTATGACCCAAGCCTTCACCGTATCGAATGCATCCGCGGAATTCGTGAAGCGCCGCGCCGCGAATGCAGCTTCGATCTCACGCAAAAATGCTTCACGCTCTGCCTCGCTTGCAAATTCGATCGCTACGCCCCGATCGTTGTCAGGCGTATTCGTCGGCGTCGCGCGAAACTCGCTGACGCTTAGTCCCCGCAGTCCCGGCAGCGTAGCCCATCCCAACTGATACATCATGGCTGGCTCGTGCTGCGCGGCCGCAAAACGAAATAGATCACCACACCGAAAGCCAAAACAACCAAGAGGCCGATCGAGTCGGCGACCACAAAAGTTCGCAAGCCTTCGGCTCCGGATGTGTCGCCCAATTGAACGGCCCCGCGCCATGCCCGAATTTCGTGCACCAGCCGCGGCAGTCGAAATCCAAATGTAGCCACTGCCGCGAGAACCAGACCCCAGCGAATCGCGCTGCGAATGGACCCGCCGTCAGCCTGGGATTCGCCCGCCACGCGTCAGATATCCAGGTTCACGACTTCAAGCGCGTTGTCCTCGATGAATTTGCGGCGAGCTTCCACGTTTTCGCCCATCAAAGTCGTGAAAATATCTTCGGCGGCCACAGCGTCCTCGAGCTTCACTTTCAGGAGCGTGCGCGTATCCGCGTTCATCGTGGTTTCCCAGAGCTGCGACGGATTCATTTCGCCGAGGCCCTTGAACCGCGTGATGGTGAAATCTTTTTTCGCGTCCTCCATCACGTAACTCAGCACGTCCTGCGCTCTCTCTTTGACGGCTTTGTCGCCATTGCGTGACACAGTGAACGGCGGCTTGTTGAATTCGTCGATCTGTTTCGCCAGCGCGCGCAAGCGCTTGTATTCCGCGGTCGCCGCCAGCGCCCAGTTGATTTTGGAATTGTTCGGTGCGTCCAGCAGTATTTCGTACAAGCTGTGCTCTTCATCAAAGGCGACTTTTCCTTCGAGCTTCAGTTTTGCTTTTTCGATGTCTTTCAAGAGTTTCTCGACGGACTTCTTTTCTTCGAAGTCCGTCTTCTTGTCCAGGCCGCTCTCCGCCAGCACTTCCGCCAGCTTCGGTTCTTTCAGCCGCCGTCCGAGTTTTGCGGCGACCGCCGCGTATTCCTGCACGTTGAGCAGAAAGGAAGTCAGGCCCGCGCCCTGCAACGTCACGCCTTCCTTGGCCTTCACGACGTGATCTTCCGTGGCGCGTTTCATCAACTCGCGCGCGAAGTCGCGTTCGTCGCGAATGTATTTTTCCGTTTTGCCGCGCTTCACGCGATAGAGCGGCGGCTGCGCGATGTAGATGTGCTCGCGGTCGATAAGCTCTTTCATGTGCCGGAAAAAGAAAGTGAGTAGCAACGTGCGGATGTGGCTGCCGTCCACGTCCGCGTCGGTCATCAAAATAATTTTGTGGTAGCGAAGTTTGCCGGCGTCGAAATCGTCTTTGCCAATGCCTGTGCCCAGCGCCGTAATGATCGCGCGGATTTCCTCGTGCCCTAGCATCTTGTCGTAACGCGCCTTTTCGACATTGAGGATTTTCCCCTTGAGCGGCAGGATCGCCTGATACTTGCGGTCGCGCCCTTGCTTGGCCGAGCCTCCGGCCGACTCACCCTCGACCACAAACAGTTCGCACCGCGCTGGGTCGCGCTCCTGGCAATCGGCGAGTTTCCCGGGCAAGCCGCTCGAATCCATCGCGGATTTACGGCGTGTCAGCTCTCGCGCTTTGCGGGCGGCTTCGCGGGCGCGCGCGGCTTCAATGCACTTGCCGATAATCCGGCGCGCCACGGTCGAATGCTTGTCGAACCATTCACCAAGCTTTTCATTAACAAGTTGCTCTACATCCCCCTTGATGTCGCTGTTCAGCTTGCCCTTGGTCTGCCCCTCGAACTGCGGCTGCGGCAGACGCACGCTCACTACGGCGACAAGGCCTTCACGCACGTCGTCGCCCGTAATGGTGACTTCGTCTTTCTGCTCTTTGAGCATGCCTGCCGCCGAGGCGAAGTTGTTGATCGAGCGCGTCAGCGCGGAACGAAATCCGGAAAGGTGCGTTCCTCCATCCACGGTGTTGATGGTGTTCGCGAACGCAAAAATATTTTCGCCGTAAGTATCGTTGTACTGCAGCGCGATTTCGATTTCGACGTTCCCGCGCTTGCCTTCCATGTAGATGGGGGAATCGTGCAGTGTGGATTTTCCACGGTTGAGGTGCTTTACAAATTCCCCGATGCCGCCGGTGAACTTGAATTCCGCATTTTTCTCCGTGCGCTCGTCCGTAAGCGTGATTTTCAGCCCTTTGTTCAGAAAGGCCAGCTCGCGCAAGCGCTGCGACAGCGTATCGAAGCTATATTCGGTCTTGTCGAAAATCGTCGGATCGGGATGAAACGTGACTATCGTCCCGGTCTTGCGGGTTTTGCCGGTCTGCTTCAGCTTGTTGGTGGGTTTGCCCTTTTCGTACGTCTGTTCCCACACGGCACCATCGCGCGAAATTTCCAGCTCCAGCCAATCGGAAAGCGCATTGACGACCGAAACGCCCACGCCGTGGAGACCGCCGGAAACTTTGTACGTGTCGCTGTCAAATTTTCCGCCCGCATGCAGCACGGTCAGCACCACTTCCGCGGCCGGGCGCTTCTCCGTCTGGTGCATGTCCACGGGAATGCCGCGGCCGTTGTCCACGACTGTGACGGAGTTGTCTGCGTGCACCGTCACGTTGATCTCATCCGCGAAGCCGGCCATCGCTTCGTCCACCGAATTGTCCACCACTTCCCAGACGAGATGGTGCAAACCCATCTCACCAGTCGACCCGATGTACATCGCGGGCCGCAAGCGCACCGCTTCGAGCCCTCCGAGAACCTTGATCGATTTCGCGTCGTACTTGTGGCCGCCTTGCGGCGTACTGCTCACGTTTTCTTTGTCGCCCATGTCATCTCCTGGCGTTGCAACGGCTGACGCAAACCTGCGGCGCTGAACGGACCCCGAGCTATTCGGAGCAAGCGTCCGCGCTTAAAACTCTTTTCTGTGAAGCAAGGAAGGCGTGTGTTCGGAATGTTCCGATCGTCATTTTCGTGCGGCCGCAAAAGCGGCCGACGCCTTACCCTTTGATTCTGGTTTCACTGGGCAAATCCAGAACTCGTAGGGTTCCTGCTCCATCCCGTCTCGCGCAGCGAGACGTGGCGAAGACTCATGTTTCTCCAGGTCAGTAGCCCCCGGGCTCCTGGCGCGAAGCCCAAATTCTGGGTCACATTTACCTGGCGGACGTGTCGATTTGGAGGATGCGAATCAGCGAATCGACAACCCAGAAATTATACGCGATCCGGGGCTTTTTCTCAAGTTCTGGATTTCGTTAGCTTCGATATAACATTTGTGGTTGCAAGAAGTTACGCGGGGGCTGTGTACGTCTTCTCACCAAAATCTGGACTCATTGCGTTGGTGCGCCTCGGCTAGTTTTCGGCAAGAACAGGTTTTCCGTTTTTGATCGCAATTCCGGGTAAAAGATAGGCAGCGGCGCCAGCCAGCTTTTTTGAGGGATTTGATACTCCGAATGTATGTGTGCGGCCACCCTTGCCCTCCGCCGCCTTACTACCCTCATACTTCCAGTCGTTAGCCGTCAAGAAGACAACGTCTACACGCCAGATAACTACTGGGCAGCCTGGCTTAATTGATTCTGTGGTGTCCACAAGGTAGCGCCATACGACGTACCACCCGGGATGATTGTAATGAGATTGTATCGCCCAGGGCCGCGTGCTGCCCTTAGACTCCAAGGCCTGTTCTGGTGCCGGATTAAGCTTGCCCTCTAAGGACAAATCAGGAAATCGCTGCTGCGCAACGTCCGGGTGTTTGTGCTTTTTGTATGGGCTGACCGCATGCAATGCCTTCACTCCCAAGATGCCAACAATGGCGCTAAACACATTGGCTTGCTCCAGATACAGGTCTATCAGGTCTGCCGTTTGCTTCTCGACGTATGCGACCGCTTTCTTGATGTGAATCGGTTTTAGGTCTCTTGGCAGCGGCAAGTGCTCCCCCGGACCTTCCATTAGCTCCGTTCGGCGTGAATCGAGCTAGCGCTGGGATAGCCTTCCTAGCGACAGAATAGTACGCCGAATCCTTCTCGATCCCAATACTCACGTAGCCAATCGCCTCGGCAGCCGCGACGGTAGAACCCGAACCCATGAACGGGTCAAGGATTATGCCGCAACCTAATGGAAGGGCAGCGCGAACTAGTTGACGCATGAAGGCTTGGGGCTTTAGTGACGGATGCGGCGCAATCTTACGCTCTTCGCGACGCGCAGGTGCCGACTGGATCACATCTACGAACGGATTCTTGCCAGAAACTCGACGCAAGCCGCCCGTTCCCCACTTACGTAGATTGTCTTGCACCCGACCCTCACATGGTTTCCGAAATAAGCCCCACGGCTCCCAAGCGGAACGCGGCATAACCGATACGTCCTGAAATTCTTCATGTGCGTTTTTGGGGCGATCTCCACCGCGCAACGTCTGTACGAGACGAATTATTTCCCCGCGCTTCTCGAATCCCGCGGTCATAAAAGACATATATACGTATTGGGATAGCAGCGGATTAGTAGCAATCATGACGTGGCTGCCCGGCACAAGGACACGCATGGCGTGCATGGCGAACTTGGTAAAGAAGGAAGACAGCGCGGCAATGTCCGTATCATCCAAGATCGTGAATCTTGGAAGAGGACTTCGCTTGCAGCCGTCAAATGATGGGGGGATGCGCCAAACTCCTCCGCGCCCGTTGCGCAGCTTCTTTTTCTCGATGTCCGTATACTCTTTGAGTCCGTAGGGAGGGTCTGTCACAATCGCATGGATTGAGTTTTCTTCTCTCGCCTCGAGCCATGTAAAGGCATCTGACAGATGGATGCTGTATTTGGTTTGGCTCATCATCTCTGTCGCATTCGCTTGAAGATCATCGCGTACATCATATTCGCGTGCGCAACCCAACTGCATTTGCTGAGCCGATTCCTTGAAGTGTTTTGCTATTTCCATATATAAATATTTCTATGTGAATGTCAAAAGAAAAGTGAACCTTTTTCCACACTTTGCAATATTCTGTGTGGATCATGGGCCGTCCACCGACAACTCCGAAAGGCGCAAAAGCTGTGTCAGCGAAGCTGCCCACTGCGTTGCACATTGGTCTCCAACGGCTTGCGTTGAATAGATGGGAGGAGACTGGGCGCAAAACTGGTCAAAATGAACTCTTTATAGAAGCAGTCGAGGATTTCCTGAAGATTCAGGGAATAGATGTTTCCCAAATTGAAAAGAAAACAGCTCAATGGAAGCAGCAACAGACCCAAACTGGAACGATAGCGAGATTCCCCAAAAAACCACGCGGCGGTCGAGGAGCATGATCAGATGCGCATGGGCATGATGATGTAGCGGTAGCGATAGGATTCGTCGGCTAGCGGGCGCATCTGCCCGGCGGACTGCTCGTCCTTCAGCTCGATGCTGATCGGGCCATCCGCCGCGGCGCCGAGAAAATCCAGCATGTAGCTGGAATTGAATCCGATGGCGATGGGATCGCCCTTAAATTCTTTCTCGATACTTTCTTTGGCTTCGCCGTATTCCGGGCTGGAGGCGGAAATCTCGATGCCCTCTTTCGAAACTGCCAACTTCACGGCGTGGGAGCGTTGGTCGGCAAGCTGCGAGACGCGGCGCACGGCATCGCTCAATTCCCCGCGCTCGATAACCACATTTTTGTTATTGTCCCGCGGCAGCACTGCTTCGTAGTTCGGGAACTGGCCGGTGAGGATGCGTGAAATCAGCAGCCGGTGACCGACCTGGAAAAAGAGGTGACTCTCATCCTTTGCAAACTCGATGTGCGCGTCGGAGCCGGCGGCGCTCGAAAGTTTCTCGACTTCGTCCATAGCTTTTTTCGGGATCAGCACCTTTACTTCGCCGTTCAGCCCCGTAAGTTTGTGATCCGTCTCCGCGAGCGCCAGACGGTGGCCGTCTGTCGCCACCATCGCCAGCGTGTCCGGCTTCAAGATGAGCAGGCCGCCATTCAGCGTGTAGCGCGACTCTTCCATGGAAATCGCAAACTTTGTTTTTCGAATGAGGTTCTCAATGATGGGAGCGGGAATCTTTACCAGCGTATGCGGCATCACCGGCAGCGCGGGGAAATTCTCTTTCGCCATGCCCACCAGTTTGTATTTTTTCTTGTCGCTGACGATCTCCACCCAGTGGTTTTCAAGAAGCTTGACCTTAATCTCGCCTTCCGGCAGCAAACGAACGAGCTCCAGCAGCTTCTTGGCAGGGATGGTTCCGGCGCCTTCTTTCTTGATCTTGGCTTCGCATGACGTGCGAATGCTCAGCTCAAGGTCAGTCGCCGTGATCGTCAACTGGCTTCCCTTAGCCTCGACCAGTAGATTCGACAAAATAGGAATCGTGGTCTTGCGTTCGACGACGCCCTGCGTGGTCGAGAGTTCGTTCAACAGCGCGGACTTTGTGACGCTGAATTCCATCGATTGGTGTTCCTCGCGTGCCGTTCCGGGTGCGGTCATTGTGAAGTTTACCCTCGATTAGGCCTGGGACGAGGCCTCCGTTGCTCATTTCTACCGCTGCCGTACTCTACTCGCTTTTTGCCAAAGTATAAAGCCCGCCGCGCGGCACCGCTCTGTGGAAATAGGTGGGAAAGCCTCTTCCACTTGGCTGGCTTTGCCTTAAACACCAAACGCAGCAACAATCCACAAGCACCACCAATACAACAGAGTCCTTTTCGGATTTTGGAGAGTTATAAAGCTTGTTGTTGTGATGATCGCTGTGAATCTGTGGATACGTCGGAAACTCCAACCACACAATGGATTTATAGAACTGCTTTGCGAGTGGCAATTTGTGAGAATCTCGGAAAACTGGCGGCTTGCCAGCTAGGGTGTCACGAAATCCGAGAATTGATCCACTCCCATCAACATATTTTCCGCACGTTTCTCAAGCCTTCTCCACAGCACTTGACTGAGTGATTGCACTCAGTCTCGAAATAGTCCTAGGCGCACAGATTGTTGTAGAAGTAAAAACGGAAACGCAGGGCGAAAGCGGCCTACGTTCCGCATTAAGGTGAGAGGGAAGAGTGAGTGGCTTACTGCAATGCGTCCATCAAACGAGTGATCGTTCGGTTCAAGTCTTTGTCGGACCGGCGCAATTCTTCGATCTTGTTGATGGAATGCAACACCGTGGTGTGGTGCTTGCCGCCGAACTGACGGCCAATCTCCGGAAGCGAGGCGGTGGTGAGCTGCTTGACGATGTACATCGCCACCTGGCGCGGGAAAGCAATCGCGCGCGTGTTGCTGCGCACTTTCAAGTCCTGCTCGCGCAGATTGAAGTGTTCGCTCACGCGCTTCTGGATCAGGTCGATGGTGACGCGCTTTTCCTGCGATGCAATGATGTTCCGCAGCACTTGCTGCGCGGTCCCCAGTGAAATCGTCGCGCCCGTCAGTGAAGCGTAAGCCATCAGCCGCGTCAACGCGCCTTCGAGCTCGCGCACGTTGGACTTGATGGCCCGCGCGATGTACTCCGCAACGTCGTCTGGCAGGCTGAAGCGGTCGTTTTCGGCCTTTTTCTGCAGAATGGCAATCTTGGTTTCGAGGTCCGGCGGCTGAATGTCCGCAATCAGCCCCCATTCAAACCGCGAGCGCAGCCGTTCCTCGATGGAGTTGATGTCCTTCGGCAGGCAGTCCGAGGAAATCACAATCTGTTTCTGCAATTCGTAGAGCGCGTTGAAAGTATGAAAAAATTCTTCCTGGGTGCGCTCTTTTCCCGCGATGAACTGGATATCGTCGACCAGCAGGACATCCACGGTGTGGAAACGGTCGCGGAAACTGATCATGCGGTCAAAGCGCAGCGAATTGATCACTTCAATCGTGAATTTTTCAGCGCTGACGTAACTCAGCCGCATCGCCGGATTACGCTTCTTGATGGTGTGACCGATGGCATGCATCAAGTGCGTCTTGCCCATGCCCACGCCGCCATACAGGAACAGCGGGTTGTAGGCTTTCGAAGGCTGCTCGGCAACGGCGCGCGAAGCCGCATGCGCGAACTCATTGGACTTGCCGACGACAAACGAATCGAAGGTATAGCGCGTGTTGAGCTGGTGGTCGCTGCTCTCAAAATCCAATTTTGACTGTTTCACGCCGGCAACCGCCAGCGGTGCCTGGGCCGGCTCCTCTTCGGTGCACACGTACTGCACCTTCATGTTCGGCGTGCCGACTTCATGAAAGACGGCCTTGACGATATCGCCGTAAGTGCGGGTCAGAACCTGCCGGAAGACGGCGCTGGGGATCTGGATAAAGAGGGTTTCGCCCTCAGCCCGGTTCAGCCTCGTTGGCTGGAACCAGGTGGTAAACGTATTGATGCTGACCCTGGACTTCACCCGGTCCAGGAACTTATCCCAGGAATTCACGGCTTCGCGCTCACGCTCCGTTTTGGTTGCCGTCGTCATTGGAAGAGAAAAGAGAAACTCGTGCTATTTCCACAGATGTGAAAAAACTGTGGAAAGCAGGTCCATTCGCGTCTTTCTACAGGCTTCGGGATTCTTGCCCGCGCCGGAACGCTCCGATATGCCCCTGTCGCTCCGCGCGCGGCCCATCTAGAATTAGTCGGCCCACGTACCGCCGCTATGAGTCAGCGCGGGATTGTCTCTGATTGGAGCGCACGGAGCAAGAGAAAAATAGGAGAAGACATTCACCGGCTTTCACACCCCATGCACAGTTTTTCCACAAGCACAAATTCGCTTCGAGCTGCCCAGTAGATGCCGATTTTCACGGTATTTGCGAATATATTTTCCTCACTGCGCGCGATTTATGTACAGGATTAGTACGGGAGTCCCTGAGGAAAACTTCCCCTATTTCAAGATTTTTTTGTCGGGCCGCTCGAACTCATAGATGCCCAGTGGATCGCTTCCGATGATCAAGCGATCTTGCTCCACGAGAATGGTATTGGCTTCGAGGCGCGATCCTTGTGGCGTGTAGATCTTATAGGTGGCGCGCCGGTTCCCTTCTTTGTCGAAATGCAGCAGCGTGTTGTACAGCGCGACCCAGACTTCGCCGTTCGTACGGTCCACACCCACTGCCGTGAGGATGCGTTTGAACGAGGGGTCCTTCCCTTTGCTCTCCTGGCGCACGATCTCCTTGCGCGCGGCCTGAGCTGCCGGCATGGCCTCCAGCGCGGTGTACTGAATATCCTGTGCCGCGTAGCCCAGGTGGTCATATTGCCGCACCGTCGGCTCCGGAAGGTAAGCAAACGCGTAGTAGAGGTGGCCCTGGGCGTCCGTGGCAAGCTGGCCGATGTTCAGATAACGGTTCAGTTCCGCACGCTCCGCCAACGGCTCCGGATCGCCGAACTCGCGCACATCCCTTCCATTCTTGTCGAAGACGATCACTAGGTGCGGGTCGCGCAGCGTCGCGACGGCAACTTCGCTTTCGGGTAGCGCCGCAACGGCGACGGGCGCATTCACCGGAATGGAACGTAGAGGCGCGCCATCCGAGCTAAATACTTGAATGAGATTCGCGCCGCGATCCGCCACGTAAATTTTGCCGTCGGCAGCGCCGTCGCAGTCTTCCCCGAAGGTGATCAATGGGCGGCCGGACTTGGTGCCGGTGTCAGCGCCGGGAAGTTCGCCGATGGAGAGAACCTGCTTTCCCTGCGTATCAAATACCAGCAAGCCCGGCGATGGCGAAGCTAGAATGTACAGCCGTCCATCTCCGCCACGCTTCACGGCGCGCAGCCCGGGACCCACCCCCGGGAAAATCCTCTGCCTGGCAGTAAGGTCGTCCTCGTCTTGAGCAGCCGCAATTCCTGCCGCGCACACCAACAGACACATCGCCGTAAGAACTCTCACGATTGGGCCCACCCTCTTTCGCATGAATCTTCAGATTACTACGGACGCACGCAGGTTGCCCCGCGCTTCAACGGCACGCCGAAACGATTAGTCAATACAGAAGCGCAGGCGCTCGATGGAGCGCGCGCGGAGCCGGCCGGCGGCGTTGCGCGGCCCGCCGCCATCGGTTTCAATCAAAACGCAATTCATCTGCACGTCGCCGGAAGCCACCTCGAACCGCGCGGGCAGCCCGTTGAGAAACTTCCCGATGATGCCGTTGCGGTCCATTCCAATCACACCGCCATGTGGCCCGGTCATTCCCACGTCCGTGATATAGGCCGTGCCCTGTGGCAAGACATGTTCGTCGGCGGTAGTCACATGCGTGTGCGTTCCGACGACCGCGGTCACCCGGCCGTCGAGGTACCAGCCCATGCCGATCTTTTCGCTAGTTGTTTCCGCGTGCATATCCACGAACACAAGGGCGACATCTTCTGGGATTTTCGCCAACTCGCTGTCGGCTTTCCGAAATGGATCGTCAATCGGCGTCATGAACACGCGCCCCTGCAGATTCAGCACGGCATACTTCACGCCATTCTTCGCTGTCCCCAGATAGAGCCCGCTGCCCGCATTGCCTTCGGGAAAATTCGCCGGCCGCAGCAGCCGCGGTTCATGCGGCAGGAACTCCAGAATCTCTTTGCGGTCCCAGCTGTGATTTCCTCCGGTGAGCACATCGATTCCCATTTTCAAGAGCTCTTCCGCCAGCCGAGGCGTGATCCCGAATCCCGACGCCGAATTCTCCCCGTTGGCGATCACCAGATCGATCTGCCGCTGCGCAACGACGTCCGCCAGGCGATCGCGAACGATCTGCCGCCCAGGCGAGCCGACAATGTCTCCTACGAAAAGTACGCGCATGCAATCTTTCATACAGCAGAAACACAAAAATGGAGCGGACCGCTTGGCCGTGGGGAACTAGGCTGTGAACCTCTGAATAAAGTGGGCGCCACGAGCCAACCGTTAGGCTTTCCTGCCCCGCTCGCGCGTCATCCTTGCCAGTTGCTGTGACCCGCCAGCGGGACAGGCCGTGCACACGGGCTGTCTATCCGCAGCACCTCAGAGATTCTGCATTGGTTCAAACAGCTTTCGCACCCTCACTTGCTTCGAAGTACCGCTCCACGCCCCATTGTATCCTCCGCGCCAAAGCGGAGTCCAACATCCGCGGCGCTCCATCGCCAAAAGGTTTATCTCCGCGAAAGGCAATTGCCGGGAGTAAAATCTCTGCAGTCAACAGGAGGAAGGATCATGCGCCATCCACGACGGATCGCCCCAGCTCTCGGGCTGCTCTTCTTTGTTCTCGTGGTTCTCGCGATTCGTCCCGCAGCTCTGCGGGCACACACGGTGTCCGTCGCGCCGCCCGACCAGCTCGGCAAAGTGAATTTCCCCACGAGCTGCGTGGCAGACGTGCAACCCACAATCGAAAAAGGCGTCGCGCTCCTCCACTCCTTCCAATACAAGGAGTCCGAACAGATGTTCACCGAAGCCGCGAAGCGCGACCCAAAATGCGCCATGGCTTACTGGGGCAAGGCCATGATTCACGCAACCGACCGCCCCGAACTCGCAGCCGAGGGTCTTGAAGCTGCCCGCCACTACGCGGCCATCGCCCCGGATTCAGCCCACGCCCTGCACATGCCTTCGCACATCTTTGTGCGCCTTGGACTATGGCAGGATTCCATCAATTCGAACATCGCCGCAAACACTTCCGGCGCGCACGCCGCGGAAATGCACCTCGCCGAATCGCACTATCAAACCCACGCCATGGACTTCCTGAGCTACTCCTATTTGCAGAGCGGCCAAGAAGCCAAAGCGCGCGAAGTGATCGAGCACACCGATCATGTGGTGGGAGCAAGCGAAGAAAGTAAGGCCGAACATCGCGCTTATTTCACCGCGCGAACTGCTTTGGAATTGCACCGCTGGAAAGAAGCAGCCGCTTTGCCGGTTCCGGCGACTCGCAAAGAATGGCTGGACACCGTCTATTGGGCGCGTGCCATCGGCGCGGCGCGCAGCGGAGATGTCACCGGCGCGGAAACTGACGTCAAAGAATTGACGCAGCTCGTTGCCGGCCGTGAGAAGCGCGCGCGCAAAGAGGGCTACGGTGTCTCGAACGAAAAAGCCACGGACCTCCGCGAAGCCGAAGCCTGGCTGGCCTTCGCGAAGGGGAACCCTGACGAAGCTCTTCAGGAATTGCGCGCCGCTGCCGACCGTCAGGACAAGAATGGCGGCGAATCCGTTAGCGTCCCCGCGCGCGAAATGCTCGCGGACATGCTCCTCGAACTCAAGCGTCCCGCCGAGGCCCTTGCCGAATACAAGATCGTTCTGAAGAATTCGCCGAACCGCTTCGACGGTTTGCTTGGCGCCGCTCGCTCCGCGCAAGCCACCGGCGACGCGCAGTCGTTTTACGCCAAGCTCGCCGAAATCTGCGGCCCAGGAGCCGATCGGCCGGAGCTCACCGAAGCAAAAACCTATCTCGCGCAGAAGTAATTCAAACCTCTCCCGTAGGAACGCTTCCTGAAAATAAAAACGGGGGAAGCTGGAGCCTCCGGCCCCGCCCATTCTTCGTGATAATGACTAGAAGTGGAAGCCCAATTCCGCTGTGTAGCTCCGCGGCGTCACAAAGTGCGTTCCGCTGAACGTCGACAAGAAATTGTAAAGCGCGGTCTTATTCGTCAGGTTGATGGCGGTAAGGCGCAGGCTCCACTTGTAGTGGTCACTGTGGAATAGGTCGTCATCGCCCACGCTCATATCAAACAGGTTGCGTGGAGCCACGCGTGGCGGATTGTGATCGTCATTTTCCGTTCCCGGAGCGTGTATTCTGAGCCGCGTCGAGCCGTAGAGTGACGGGGCGCACGTCACCAAGGGAGCGCTCAGCGTCGGGAAAACGCTTCCGCAGAAGAGCCCAGCCTGCATCTGCTGGTCTGCGCTAAGACCCGTGAGATCCACTGGTGTCGTCGTGTCCGTCGCAAAAGGTACCGCACCGGCTACAAGCCCGCTGTCATAGCGCCAGTTGAACGCCACCCACGGACCGCGCTTCCACGGCTGATATTGCGCATGCGTGGTTTGCTGGAAGTTTTGGTCGTGATCGATGCGGAAAACAGGTCCATCGCTGGTGCCCAACCCGCCGACCTGCGGTTGAAAGTAGCGAGCGGAGGCATGGCCCATGACGGTCAAGACCGTGAAGCCGTGGAAGTTGGGCACGCTGACGCGCGCATTGAACCCGCTGATCTTCGAATTGTGCCACCCGATCGGGAAGAAGATGGGCGTATTCAGCAGGTCGCTGAAGTCGTACGCGTTGTGCGTGTACTTCCAGAGGTAGTCCCCATCAACGACGAGGTATCTTCCGAACGCCTGCTGGAGTCCTGCATGGAATTCGTTGCGTTGACCGGCGCGAATCGGCCCGGAGGACCCGCCAAAAATCGCGTCCAGGAAAGGATTACTCCTCACGCTCGCGACCACCAGGTTTTCGTTGAAAGGGGTCTCGAGGATGCGAGCGTAGGAAACGCGCATAACCGTGTTGCTCGGCTTTATGTTGTAGGAAATGCCGGCGCGCGGTTCGATCTGCGACTCTTTGGTGAGGCCTCGGTATAAGTCCCCGCGCACACCCACATTGAAGGACCAATTGCCTTTGGTGATGGTATCCTGCAAGTAGAGCGCGATCTCGCGAACGTCCCCACGGCCGCGGAACCCGAACAACGTGCTTTGCGGCGTCGCACAGCCATCGCCTGCTGCGGGCGTGGGTCTCGTAAGGTCGATGCACCCCAGGAGCGGGATGAACGGCGCCGTTGCATCTGGGTTAGTTGCCACGTTTTGCTCAAATCCAGCGGCCGTGCACTGCGATGGATCCGTCAAGCTGGTATCGCCCACTCCGACGAAGTCCCCGGCGGCATTTTGCGTAATGCACGGCGAATTGATTGTGGAGTCTGTGAGTCCCAGGCTGAAATTTTCCGTGAGCAAGGTGTGCTCGAAGGTCGCTCCCAACTTTATGTTATGAATGCCCTTGACGTAGGACAGATCGCTGCGCAGGCCTATGTTCGTCAGCTTGCGTTGTTGAGTGGCTGTCTCGGAAACGTCTGCAAGAGGATTTGCGCTTGGGTAGTAGTTGAACTGGTCGTGGCGCGTGAAGAAGCCGACGTTGAGCAACGTGCTGGTGCTGAACAAGTGAGTCCAGGTCGGTGCGATGTTGTACGTTTTGATCTGCGCGCGCTGATCCTGGCCGGATGCCACGGCATCGAAAGAGTTCGGATCCTGGAACCAGGAACGCGTATAGCCGCCGTTCAAATGAACAGAATCGGAACCGCTGAGCTGCAAATCCACGCGGTCGAATATGTTTTGCTCGTTGCCTTTGGAATGGATGACTTGGAATTCCTGTGGATCGAGGAAACGGCCTGTATTCAAGCCATTCGCCGCAAGGAAATTGCCCCACTTCGGGCCTCCAAACGCCACATCAAAGCCCCCGTTCGCTGACCCGAAACTTCCGTAAGAAGCTCGCACACTGCCGACAGGTTTTGTTTGACCAAGACCGGAGCGCGTCGTTACCTTGATGACCAGGCTGGTCTTGTCTCCGAATTCAGCGGGTGGCGCGCCGGAGATCACTTCCAGCGATTGAATCGAATCGATCGGGATTTGGTTGGAGAAGACTTTGCTCGTCTGGTCCGTAACTGGCTGGCCATCGACCGAAAACGAACTTTCCGCATGGTCGCCGATGGCGTGAACCAAGCCGTTGGAATCCGCTACCGCGCCCGGTGCGGCCAGCGTCACGAGCGAGCTCACTGACGATGACGCGCTCTCCAGCGGGAGCCTGTCGAACAAGCCACGGTCGATGTCCGTGTGAAACGTGGATTCATTCTCCACCAGATCCTTGGCTTCCACGTTCACAGTCTGTACCGCCGTCCCAATCTTCAAGCTGATTTGTACTGCCGTGGGAACCGCCGAGCGCACGTCTACATCCTGGGTGTAGTTCTCGAAGCCCCCCGCCGTCACCGCCAAGTGATAGGAATTGAAGGGGACGTTCGTGAACTTGAAGCTTCCATCGCTTCCCGTCGCGGTTTCCCTATGAAAACCGCTCACCGCGTGCGAGATTTCTACCGTTGCGCCTGCCACCACTCCGCCGGATGGATCTTTGACCACTCCTTCAATCGATCCGGAATTCCCTAGCTGCGCTTTTGCTGGCCCAGCCGCTAAAAACAGCACCAACCCCAAAACAAACGCGACGCTGATACGTAAACTCTTTAACATTTTTTCTCCATCCCTTTTGAGAGTTAATTGTGCTTGTGTGGATAGAAACCGCCGGAAAAGAAAGGCGGCGACGCTAGCCTTCAAGAAGGCCGGCGCACGGAAGTACACTTCGAGTCACGGGAGAATCAGGCGGTGGGAGGTGCGCGCCCAGCGCGATGCAGGGAAAAGGAATCGCTTGGCGCCGAGTGCTGCGGCGCCGAAGAATACCAGGTGACGATCTGAGGTGTGCTGCTGAGGTCCAGGCGGGCGGCCGCCAGCGCGGGCATGTGCAGCGCCTGGCAGACGTGGCAGGCATTGTCGGGACCCTGGGCATGCCCGTGGGGCAAAGTGGCGCCAAGCGCAAAGTACAGCAACGCGCTGCAAGCTATTAGAGCGAGCGCGCGGCGCACAATCGTTCCCCCGAAAATGCGTATTCCCCCATGCATAAGCGACACTTTAGTTTACCATTTTGGACGTTTGAGTGTGCAGGTTGGTTGCAGCTGGGTTGCTCCGGAACCAAATTGCTTTGCTTGACCCTGCAACCATTCCAACCTAAGCTTCGTCTTAGTAAGCACATGCAGGCCAAGGCTCGGCATATCCGCATTTTGGCGCTGCTCCTCGGGGTTATCTTTCTTGGGGCGCAGTTCCACTTTTGCGCCGATTTGACGGCCTCACCATCCGCCTCGCATATATGCCCGGTTTGCTCGACAGCAGCCTCTGTGGTCGCGACGCAGTCGCCGGTAATCGCCGTTGTGCCGGTCATTAATCGGCTCGAATTCACCCCTTTGATTATTTCGGTATCCTCGGCAGTCGAGCGTGCCACGTCTCCGCGCGCGCCTCCCTCCCTTTAGCCAAGTCGTAGTTCCGGTCCGTATCCGGGTTGGAAAATTCACATTTCTTAGCTAGGAGTGGTGCCATGAAACGATTTTCTGCCGTCTCCCTGGTCGTTCTTTTCTCGGTGTCTGCCTATGCGCAAGAGACATCGTCTATCTCTGGAAAGCACGATACTCCCTCTCCAGGAGCGGCCAGTCCTGCTCCCGAAGAAGTTCGCATACGCGCTCTTGAGGAACAGGTGCGCACGCTCGCCGAGGAAGTGGCCTTGCTCCGTGGGGAATTGAAGACAATCCGCGACACAAAGCTGGCTGATCCCACAGCCGGGGATCACCTGTTGCTGGCCTCCACGCGAATGGAGCCTGGCGTGATTCCCAGCTCCACACCCTCGACAGCCGCGCCGGAGCCTGTGCCTGCCGCGCAGGTGGCGCAAACGCAGACTTATGGCGGCGCCACTTCCAACGCTAAGCTCCTCAATCCGGACATCAGCCTTATCGGCGATTTCATCGGCACTGCCGGGCGGAACACGGTTTCGCCATCGCGCTCGCTCGAACTCCACGAGTCCGAAGTCGGCATGCAGGCGATCATCGATCCCTACGCGCGCGCCGATGCCTTCATCTCCTTTGGCGAAACCGGCGTAAATGTCGAGGAAGGTTACGTCACCTTTACTTCTCTCCCTGCCGGACTCCTTTTGAAAGTCGGCAAGATGCGCGCCGAATTCGGCAAGGTCAACACCATCCACAATCACGCCTTGCCGTTCATCGACCGGCCGCTGGTGACCAACAATCTCGTCGGCGGCGAAGACGGCATCGACGACGCCGGCATTTCCCTTTCGCGCTTCCTGCCCGCCCCGAAAAACTGGTTCCTCCAGGGAACGGCCCAGGTTTTCCGCGGCGATTCGAGTGACGTTTTCACCGCCAACCGCCGCCAGGACGCCAGCGTTGTCGGCCATCTTCGCCTCTACCGCGACCTCGGCGAATCGACCAACATCGACCTCGGCGGTTCCTACGCTCGCGGCCACAACACTGCCGGCGTCGGCAGCGCGATTTTTGACCCCGCGAATTTTTTGACCAACCTTTATTCTGCTGACGCCACTCTCCGTTGGAAGCCCCTCCGCCGCGCCATCTACCATTCTTTCCTTTTCCGCACAGAACTGTTCTGGAGCGCCCGCGACCAGCTTTCTCCGCTAAACGTTTTCCAGACCCAGCATGCTTTCGGCTTCTATTCCGATTCCGAATATCGCGTCAACCGACGCTGGACCGTCGGTGGCCGCTTCGACCGCAGCGGCCGCGCCACCAACGCCAGCCTGACGGACACTGGTTTTTCCGGTATTCTCACCTATTGGCCCAGCGAGTTTAGCCAGATCCGTGGCCAGTATCGTTATGGCCATTTGTGGGACGTGCCCAACGATCGCTTCACCAACGCCAACGAGTTTCTGTTCCAGTTCTTATTCGTGATGGGAGCGCACGGTGCCCATCCGTTCTAGGCCCGTTTTAAGAAAGGTTTCTGAGATATCATGCGACGCACAAAAATGACTACTCGAATCGGCGCGCTTCTTGTTATTTGCGCCCTCATCTTCACTCTCGTCAATCCTCCGGCGAGCCGAGCGGACAGCAAACTGCGTATCATGACCGCCACCACCGACCTCGCCGCCCTCGCGCAGGAAATTGGCGGCGAAAAAGTCGAAGTCGAATCCGTCGCTCGCGGGTACCAGGATCCCCATTTCGTTGAGGCCAAACCCAGCTTCCTTCTAAAACTCCGTCACGCCGATCTTCTTATCGTTGTCGGACTCGAGCTGGAAATCGGCTGGCTTCCTCCGCTCATCACCCAATCCACTAATCCGAAGATTCAAGTTGGCGCGCCGGGCTACTTTGACGCTTCTCGCTTTGCAAAGATTCTCGAGATTCCCACGGGCCAAGTGACCCGCGCCGAGGGCGACGTTCACCCGCTCGGCAACCCGCACTATTGGCTTGATCCCGAGAACGGCCTGCGCATCGCCAAGGGCATTCAAAACAAGCTTTCCGAAATGCGCTCGAGTGACGCCGCCTATTTCGCACAGCGCTACGATTCCTTCGAGCAGCGCCTCAAGCAGGCCGACGAAAAATGGCTCGCCGAAATGAAACCGTACGCCGGCCGCAAGGTCGTCACCTATCACCGCTCCTGGCCCAATTTCGCCGAACACTTCCATCTCGACGTTGTCGGCTACGTCGAACCCCGCCCCGGCATCCCCCCGAGCCCGCAGCACACCGTCGAGTTGATTGGCCAGATGAAGCGCGACGGCGTAAAGCTTATTCTTGTTGAGCCGTACTTCGACCTCAAAACTCCCAACGCCATCGCCCGCGACAACGGCGCGCAGGTCGTCGTCCTCATGCCTTCGGTCGGCGGGGAAAAAGAAATCACCGATTATTTCAAGCTGTTTGATTACGATATCGCCAAACTGAAGCAGGCCTTCGACGCAACGAAGTAACATTCAGGAGATCGCCGAATGGAAATTCTGCCGTTTTTGCTCGCACCTTTCGTCGCGAGCCTCATTTTGACCGGGATCCACGCTTATCTTGGCGTGCACGTTGTCGAGCGCGGCGTCATTTTTGTGGACCTCGCCCTCGCGCAAATCGCCGCGCTTGGCGCCACCGTTGCTGTCGTCGTCGGCATGGACCCGCATGGCCGCGCCGCGTACTGGATCAGCCTCGCGTTTACGTTCCTAGGCGCTGGAGTCTTCGCCTTTGCTCGCTCGAGCAGAGGCCACATTCCCCAGGAAGCTTTCATCGGTATCGCTTACGCCGTTGCTTCCGCCACCGCCATCCTCCTCATGAGCAAAGCCACCGGCGAGACCGAGCACCTCAAGGACATGCTCGTTGGCAACATCCTCGCCGTCTCCTGGCCCGAAGTTCGCAAGACGGCTTTTCTTTATGGCGCCATCGGCATCTTTCACTTTATCTTTCGCAAGAAGTTTCTGACCATCTCGATGAACCACGGTAAGGCGGAAAAGTCGGGCCTCAACGTACGCTTTTGGGACTTCCTCTTCTACGCTTCTTTTGGTTTTGTTGTGACGTCTTCCGTGGCTATCGCCGGCGTTTTGCTGGTCTTCTGTTACCTGATCGTTCCCAGCGTCGGGGCCATGCTTTTTGCCGACCGCATCGGCACGCGTCTCGCGATTGGCTGGACCATGGGCACGCTGGTTTCGGCGCTTGGCTGCTACCTCAGCGTGCAGCTCGATACGCCCACGGGAGCCACCATTGTCGTCACCTTCGGTGGCATCCTCGTGCTGATGTTCTTCCTGCACCTGATCGTGCACCACGGCCGCTCCGCCCATGAACTGGAAGGCTCCGCCTCCGCTCGCAGGGAACTGGAAACGGTTTCTCCCTCCACGCGGCAGGCATAGTGCCTTAAAACAGCCAGGTTGTGGACGCTTGAACTACCGGTGCGGGTAAGGTCCGCTTAATCCTACTTTGCTGGCTGTGCCGTCGGCGGCAAAATCCCGTTCAGCCGCAAATAAATCGCCTGTGTCGCGTAATGATCGGTCCAGCTCCCGCCCAGCGCCACCAGCGCGCCTCCCCGCGACATCGGCCGGTTGCCGAACATCACAAACTGCTCACCCAGCTTCGAATCGTCTACCTTCGCCAGCGCCGTCGTGCAAAACGCAAAGGAATCTTTCACAGCAGCCACTAGCTTGTCCTTCGAATCCGTCTCCGCAATTTTCACGTCCGGCGCCGCTTGCCCGGAAATCTTCGAGCAAAACGTATTGTTCGACTGCGCGATGTGCATCATCAAATGCCCAAACGAATTCATCTCCGGCGACGGTTTAAACACATACTTCTCCGCCGGCATGGCCTCCGCCGCGGCCACCATGTTCTTCTCGTAGCGCGCCACTCCCGCCTTCACAAATCCGCTCACCGGATTCGCTACCGGCGACATGTCTGGCGCAGTGCCCGCCGCCGGCGCCCCGTTTGCCGCCGGTGCCGCCTGTTGTGCAAACGCACTGCTCGCCACCATCAACACTGTCATCCCAGCCACCAACAAACTCATTCGTATTTTCATCGTCATTTCCTCCTCCAAGGAAACTCACGCAAAGAATACTCCCCGCCACGTTTCTAGGAAAGATTCTTCAGCGTCTTCTCGATCAGCCCGGCCGTCCCCGCATAAGGATCGCCCGGGCTGTCCCATTCCATCGAAAAATATCCCCTATAGCCGTGCTGCTTGGCAATCCCAAACGTCTTCGCCAAATCTACGTGCGCGATTTTATCTTTTCCATCGCCCACTTCCGTTTCCTTCACGTGGGAAATGTTGTATGCAAGTCCGAACATTCCATCGATTCCTTTGTACGCGTACTCGTCGTCGCGCGCCGCCAGCGTGTTCCCGAAATCCGGCAGCGCGTGCAGCCATTTGCTGCTCACTTTCTCAATGACCTTCACCAGAAAATAAGGATCTTCGCTGACCGGGTTGTCGTTCTCCAGATTCACCACCACGTTCTTCGCCGCGCCATATTCCGCCACGTGCCGCAAGCTCTCCGCCGTGTGCTCCACATCCGGTTTCGAATCTCTTGCTTGTGGAATGTTCGTCCGCACGCTCGGCGAGCCAATCGCCACAGCCGCATCAATCCATTCCTTGCTGAACGCGATAGCGCTCTCCCGTTCCGCGCTGTCAGCCGCATATGGGCTGTGCTCGCCGTCCACTGCAATGTTCACGATCGCTCCTCCCGCCTTCGCCACTGCCGCGCGCAACTCCTCGAGGTACGCCTTCTCCAGCGAACGGAAATGCGCGCTCCACGGCTCGATCTTCTTGATGTTAAATTTCGCGCTGACGTGCGCCGCGAACTCTTTCAACTCCATCTTGCCGCTGTCGGCGCTGTCTTCTCGCCCCGCGATGAAGTCCCGGAACGGGTAGGACGCAATCGCAATTCGCTCCCGCGCTGCCGCCGGAAACTTCAAGCTCGGTCGCGCATCCGCCGCAAGTGCCGTCTCCATTCCCGCGGACAGCTCCGGCCACACTCCTGCACACACACCTGCGCTCGCTGCACCCGCAGCCTCCGCCAGAAATCGCCTTCGCGTCTTGATCGTCAAAGCCGCGCCAGTCTAGCAGACCGCTCCGCCGCCTGCCACAAACTCAACTACGTCCGCCGCAATTTGAGTCCTCGCCGTCCCTGACATAGAATCTCCCCGCGTGCAACGTTCGAATGGCGCATCGCAACGTAAACCATGCCCGTTTCTCTTGAAAACTCGAAGCTCATCTACCGTGCCCTCAAAGCATGCGGCATCCGGCTGCTCTCTGCTCTTCCGGAAACCTGGCTCGTCCACCTCATCCAAATTGCCGAAGACGATCCGCAAATGACCCTCGTCCGCCTGGCCAAGGAAGAAGAAGGCGTCGGCCTCTCCGCGGGCGCGCACTTTGCCGGCGTCAAGTCCGCCATGCTCATGCAGAACCACGGCTTTCTCGCCGCGATCAATGGCATCGTCTCCTTCGCCCACCTTTACAAAATCCCGCTGCTGATGCTGATCAGCTATCGCGGCGCGTTTGGCGAGCGGGATCCCTGGCAAACGCAAGGCGGCAACGTCACCGAGCCGCTCCTTCGCGCCATGAACATCCCGTACTCCTTCCTCGAAGCCTCCTCATATGTTGAAAAGCGCATCGCGCAGGCCCATACCCTTGCCGAAAGCAGCCTTCAGCCCGTCGCCCTGCTTCTCACGCGCGATTTGATGTGGGAGGAATGATGCTGCGCATCGATTGCCTTCGCGCCATTTACCTCGACCTTGAAAAGTGTCTGGTCGTCACTATCATGGGTGCGCTCCCGGCCGAGCTGCAATCCCTTGGCCATCGTCCCAATTTTTTCTATTTGCAACACGCCATGGGTCTCGCTTCATCGACCGGTCTCGGTCTCGCTCTCTGTCTGCCGCAGCAGAAAATCGCAGTCCTCGACGGCGACGGCTCGCTTCTCATGAACCTCGGCTCCTTGAGTACCCTCGCGCGCTACAAACCGAAGAATCTCGTTCACATTGTTTTTGACAACGAGAGCCTCCTCTCCGTCGGTGGATTTCCCACGGCCACGAGCACCGGCACTGATCTCGAAGGCATCGCGCGCGCCGCCGGCATCCCGCAAACCTGCACCGTTCGCACCGTCGACAATTTCGCCGCCGCTGCTCGCCGCGCCATCTCCGGCGAAGGTTTGCAGACCATCGTCGCCAAGGTCGAAGCCACAGGCCCAAAGGCCTTCGTCACCGATCTGGGTCTGCTCGAAAACCGTTTCCAGTTCCGCCGCCACATCCAATCGCTCGCGGCCAAATCTCACTGATGCAATACAAGTTTGTTTTTTCGCAGTTCTGCAGATACTCTCCGTTGCTTGGTTGAGGGGGTCGTCATGTCTGAAATTCTTCTGCGGCTCGTTGACGAACTCAACGCCGGCCGCTTGCGCGTCGTGGACCTCACCCTGCCGCTGAGTCACGCCACGCCGCTGATCCCTCTTCCTCCCCAATGGAACAACTCTCCGCCCTTCACCCTCCGCGAATTGTCCCGCTACGACGCACGCGGCCCCGCCTGGCATTGGAACGCCTTCGAAACCGGCGAGCACACTGGCACTCATTTCGACGCCCCCGTGCACTGGGTCAGCGGCAAGGATTTGCCGGATTCGACCGTCGACCGCATTCCGCCGCGCAAATTCATTGGTCCGGCCTGCGTCATCGACGTCACGAAAGAAGTCGCGGCGAATCCCGATTTTCTCCTGACCTCCGCGCATATCCTCCAATGGGAATCCGCTCACGGAAGAGTCCCGCGCGGGGCCTGGGTGCTCCTTCGCACCGGCTGGTCGAAGCGCACCGATCCCGCGCAATACATCAACCTCAGGGACGACGGCCCGCACACTCCGGGCTGGGCCAAAGAGTGCTCGCAATTCCTTGCCGGCGACCGCGACGTTTTGGGAGTCGGAGTCGAGACGGTCGGAACCGACGCGGGCCAGGCCGCCAAGTTTGACCCACCCTTCTCCAATCACTTCGTCATGCACGGCAGTGGAAAGTTCGGCCTCGCCAGCCTTTGCAATCTGGATCAGTTGCCGCCCACCGGCGCCGTCGTTATCGCCGCGCCGCTCAAAATCGTCGGCGGCTCCGGTAGCCCCCTTCGCGTCATCGCCATCACCCCGTAGGCATTTCCTGGAACGCCGGCATCGTGGCACAGCCACTCTTGGCTGTGCGCTTGCTTTTGTAGGGGCACGATACATCGTGCCCTTCTTCTCGCCTTCACGATATAGAATGGGGCCCAGAGAGCCAGACTGGAGAAGATTCATGAGAAAAGTGCTTTTTGTCCTTCTGTTGGTATTCGCCGCGCGCCCCGCGTTCGCGCAAACCGCCCCCGAAGGAATCTGGCAAGGCTACGACGGCGAGTGGCGCCACGTGTCCAGCCAATTGCTCGCGCTCGCCGAAGCCACACCCGAGGAAAAATTCTCCTGGCGTCCCGCCCCGGGCGTGCGCTCCACCAGCGAAGTCTTCATGCACATTGCTCTCGCGAATTTTTATCTTCTCAGCGTCACCGGACCCAAAATGCCCGCCGACGCAAAAGAGGGGATGGAAAAGTCGGTCACCGCAAAAGCTGAGGTCATCAACTGGCTTCGGCGCTCGCTGGACGCCGTCAAGCAGGCCCATTTGGCGGTCACGCCGAAAGACCTCGAGCGCAAGGTTCACATCGTCGATCGCGATGCCACTGTCGACGGCATGTACTTGCGCATCATCGTTCATGCCAACGAGCACATGGGCCAGCTCGTCGCTTACGCCCGCATGTCCGGCGTCGTCCCGCCCTGGTCCAAGTAGGGGCACGATACATCGTGCCCTTCCTTTCCCCGTGTAGCGCTGTCATCCTTGCTGGCGAGTCTTCTGTACCGCCGTTCTTCGTGCGGTTTCCCTAGCCTGTCATTACGAACGCAGTAGGCTGACTTTTTTCTTCCCGCTTCGCTCCTGCGAAGCGTTTGGCCTGCGCAGAGAGACCTCCGCCCCTCCGAGCGTTTTTTGCGAGGAGAAATCTCTCTTCCTCTTTCCTCTCTCCACGGACTTTTCACCTCTTCACAAACAAAACGCAATAATCGCCCTCCGGCCAGTCATTCACTATTTTCTCTACCTGCAATCCCGCCGCGCTCAGCTCCTCGACCACGATCTTCTGCGGGATGCCATGCCCTCCCCGGTTGCTCGGAACCCCTTCCACCGGATCGAGCCCCGCGCGCGCCGGGAAATCAATAATAGCCAGTCGCCCTCCCGGCTTCAGCGACCGCGCCAGGTTCGCGTCAAACTCCGCCGGCTTGGTCAGGTGATGGTATACGCGCCTCAGGAAAATCGCGTCGCAGCACGCCGTCGCCAGATTCGTGTCCGCCTCTTTGCTCTCCACCACCACCACGTTCGCCAGCTTCCGTTTCGCAACCTCGTCCTTCAGCTCCGCCACCTTCTTCGTATCAATCTCCGTCGCAAACACTTTTCCCGCCGCCCCCACGTGTTCCACCGCCGCAAACGTGTACTTCCCGTCTCCCGCCCCAATGTCCGCGGCCACCGTTCCCGCCTTCCATCCCATCAACTCCGCCAGCCGCTTGATCTCCTCCGCCGCGTCCCCGCGCACCTGCGCCGCAAACACCAAGGCCAGCGCGCACATCAGCCCAAACAGCAACAATTTCCTTCTTTTCATCACTGCCGTAGCCCCTTTCCCAACAAAGCAGTATGACTCCCCGCAAATTGTGACGTTAGCATTCCCCGGTGTACGGCAAAACGCCTTTTCGTCTCGCGGTGAGCGAGCCTGAAGAAAGACCCGCTCTCCTCCGCTCTTGGCTCACTGTGTCGTTCCTGTTCACCCTGAGCCTCGAATAACCAACTCGGCGATTATGGGATTGACTCCGCCGCAGCCTTGTTCTACTCATCAAAGATATGGACTTACCCACACTAGAAACTGCAATCAAAGCGCTTGAAAAATCACTGGATTCACTTGGCGCATGGCTACTGGTGTGGACTGCGTTGGTTGTAGTCGGTCTAATAGTCGAATTTGCAGAGGACTTAAGAGAACTGATAACCGAAAGACCGTTCAAGTGGAGACTCCTACGAACGATGGTTGGAGGTCTACTGATAACCATTGGTGTCGCTGGTGAACTGTTCGTCCAATTCAGAGCGTCCAACGTAGAAACTGAACTCCGCACAAACAGTCATGAAATCGAAGCACAACTAAACAAACAGGCCGCAGAAGCGAATAAAGAGGCGGGGAATGCGCGAAGCGAAGCTGGCGACGCCATTAAGCAAGCCGCCCAGGCCACGAAAGATGCGGAAGTAGCGCGACGTGATGCTGAGTCGTTTCGGCTCGATATAGCTAAGGCGAACGAGCGTGCGGCAGAGGCCAATAAGAAGGCCGAAGAAGAACGCCTTGCTCGGTTGAGAATTGAAGAAAGATTGGCTCCGCGTCGGATAAATGGGGACCAAACCGCCACATTGGTTAAGGACTTAAGGACACTTCGTGGAACGAAGGTGGTCGTATTCTTTATAAGCGGCGATCCTGAAACGGCCGTGTTCGCCGATCTATTGAGCAACGCCTTGAAAACGGCAGGATTGATAATTGAAACTCGCCCTGGAATGATTTTCGGGACCGTGAAACCCGGAATTTCGCTCTCGATTGGCAAAAATAGATTCGGAGATGCGAATTTCCTCGCGAACGCTCTTATCGAAGCAGGATTAGCTGAAAAACCGATTCCAGCCGACAAAATACCAGAGACAGACCAGACTCGGGTAGATGAACTACAGATAGTCCTGGGGCCAAAGGGTTGAGTCTTGCTCTTAGAAACCGCCGTCATCGCCAAAGTTTTCCACAGTTCATTCGAATGGTAGTCTAATTAGTACTTGACACAAGCATTACGTCTATGCTACCATTGTCTTTGATAGTCAATCGCCAATTCGCCCGATTCACCCCGTCCGATTCTTCCCGTCAAACCCTCAGCGCTCGGCGTCTACCCCGACCGTGTCGGGGCGACGCCGCCTGCCCCGAGCATCTCGGGGCGTTATATTTTTCCCTCCGTTTCCCCTCAAACATTCACCGTGAACATCCAATTTCCTGCAAAATCTTCCCCGCTAAGCTCTTTAGAATCAACGTCTGTTTTCCACGATCTTCGTGGCACGTAAGCCCCTTTAGAATCAACACTTACAGAACTGTATCAAAACAAATGGTTTTAACTACGTTTAGAATGAACAGTTATGAAAAATGGGGGGAGGGGGGTCCAGTTATTGTTAACCACACACCCCATGATGGAACATTCCGACCCTGTCGGAAAGGGTGTCTGTCCCGAGCGACAAGCGTTGTTGCGAGTCCCGACCAGGTCGGGACCATCGCGAGCCGACCGAAGGCTCCGACCTTGTTGGAAGGGACGTCTCTGTCGCGTGAGGATTTGTGTCCTAAGCGATTGCACCGAGCCGAAGGCTCCCTCTTCAAGTTCCGAGAGGCATTTGTATCGCGACGAATCCGCACTGGGCGACGGAAGGGTTTTGTGGCACAGCCAATCTTGGCTGTGCTTCTCCGCTGGTCACGGGACACCGAGCACGGAACGCGGCCACTCCCCGTATAATGTGCGCTCGACTTCAGGAGTGCACACGATGCGCTATCGCAAGTTCGGCCGCACCGGATGGAACGTCAGTGAAATTGGTTACGGCATGTGGGGACTCGCCGGCTGGACCGGCTCCGACGACGCCGAATCCCTCGACGCCCTCCAGCGCGCCGTCGATCTCGGCTGCAATTTCTTTGACACCGCGTGGGCTTACGGCGACGGGCGCAGCGAACAGATCCTCGGAAAAGTTTTGCGCACCAACGCCGGAAAAAAACTGTACGTCGCCACGAAAATTCCGCCCAAGAATCGCCAATGGCCCAGCCGCCGCGATTTCACTCTTGACGATTGCTTTCCGCCCGAGCACATCGAGGAGTACGTCAACAAAAGTCTCGCCAATCTCGGCGTCGAAAAACTCGACCTCATCCAGTTTCACACTTGGGAGGACCGCTGGCTCAACGACGAACGCCTTCCGCGCGCAGTGGAAAAATTGCGCACGGCCGGCAAAGCCCAAGCCGTCGGCGTCAGCGTCAATCGCTGGGAGCCATGCAACGGTATTCGCGCCGTGCTCGAAGGCGTCGCCGATACCGTCCAGGTCATCTACAACATTTTCGACCAAAATCCCGAAGACGCGCTCTTCCCCATTTGCCGCATGAAAAATGTCGCCATAATCGCTCGCGTTCCTTTCGATGAGGGCACACTCACCGGCACGCTGACCGTTGACAGCAAATGGCCGAAAGGTGATTGGCGCAACACGTATTTTGTCCCCGACAATTTGAAAAACAGCGTGGCCCGCGCCGAAGCGCTCCGCCCGCTCGTTCCCGCGGGCAACACCATGGCGCAAATGGCGCTGCGCTTCATCCTTAATAATCCCGACGTCAGCACCATCATTCCCGGCATGCGCAAACGCCCCAACGTCGAGGCCAACATCGCCACCAGCGACCAGGGCCCTCTCCCCGCCGTCCTCCACAAACAACTCCGCGCCCACCGCTGGGACCGCAACCCAACAAGTTGGAGCCAATGAAAAACCGCACCAACTCGCACACTGTCATTCCGAGCGAAACACGATTTTTGCGCTTCGGATTTTTGGAGCGAGGAATCTCTTTTCAGCCAACTCGCACACCGTCATTCCGAGCGAAGCGAGGAATCTCTCTTCAATTTCTTTGGGAGTTATTTTGAACGATTACAATACTGCTTCACGCGGTTTGCTTCAGTGCGCGCTCGACGAGCGTCAGGCAGCGCTCGGCTTGTTCGCGCATCAACTGTTCATGATCGCCGCGATCGCGTTGGATGTTGTGAAGTTCGTCGGCAATCGCCAGCGCCGCCAGCACTGCGACTTTTTGCGTGTCTACGGTTTTCGTTACGTCCGCGATGTCGTGCATCTTTTCGTCCACGTACTTCGCGAGCCTCTGCACGTACTTCCCATCCAGTTCACCCTGGATGGAATACACTTGCCCGAAAATCTGCACTTTTATCGGCGCGCTCATGGTTCTCTATGCGTGAAGATAACATAAATCGTGTGAGTCCAGTATGTCGCAAGTGGCTTTCAGTCGCAGGGGCACGATATATCGTGCCCCTGCGGTTTTCAAAGTTATTGTTTATGAACGGACGAAAGGAAAATCTAACTGGCGCGGAGTTGCGCGCCAAGATGTTTCTCGAGTGCAGAAATGATTTTGCGGCTGTAATCGCCGATCTGCGCTTCGGTCAGCGTCGCCTCGCGGCTCTGGAACGTCACGCGCACCAGCAGCGAATATTTTCCGGCAGGAACATTTTTCCCGCGGAAAAGATCCGTCGCTTCGACCGCGGAAATTTCCTTGATGCCCAGCGACTGAATCGTTTTTGTCACGTCGGAAAACTTCGTGCCATCGGCGAGCAGCAAAGAGAAATCGCGCTCGACGCTCGGGAATCTCGGCAACGGTTCATACCGCCGCGCCTCTTTCGCCGCGCGCATCGCGGCGTAAACCGGATCGAGTTCCAGCTCCGCGAGGAAAACGTCCTGACGCAATTTCAGTTTTTCCGCAACGCGCCTCGCAAGCTGCCCTGCAACTCCAAGCGAAGAGAGATTTCTCGCTTCGCTCGAAATGACGGAGTTTAGTTTGACAGAGCTGCGACGCGCAGCGTGCAGCCAGTCCGCGCCGCCATCGTCCCAGTGAAAGCCGCCAGCGAGTTCGCCGATGGAATCGAGATCGCCTTTGAGGTCGGCGAAAGAAAAATCGCGCGCCGCATCGTACAAACCTTTTTCGCGAGCTTCGCCGGTCGCACCAATCGTAAGTACGCGAGTCTCGGCGGATTCGCTTCCATTCAAGCGATAGTGACGGCCGATTTCGAACAGGCGCGCGTTGCGTTGCCCGTGATTCAAATTCCATTCAAGCGCTGCAGCCATGGTCACGATGCCGGTCGCACGCAGCACATTTACTTCTTCGGAAAGCGGATTCGAAAGGCGCGCAGGTGAAACGCCGCTAGGACGAAACAACGCGTCGCGCTCTTCGGCAACGTGCGGAATCGTCAGGATTTCGCGATAGCCAAGACCGATGAGGCGCTCGCGCAAACGAGTTTCTGCTTCGTAGTGCGGAAGGCGTGCCGCGCCTTGCCGCGCGGCTGGCAGACGCGGCGGAAATTTATCGAGGCCGTAAATGCGCGCAATTTCTTCAATCAAATCGATTTCGCGTTCGACTTCGGCGCGCCAGGAAGGCTGCGTGCATTCCCACGCAGCAAGCAGCGAACCTTCGGCGCCACGGTTCTGGTCGATGCGAACGGGCGCGAAACCTAGCGCGCTGAGGCTGGCTTCAATTTGCTTGTCGGGAACGTCCGTGCCCATCACGCGAAGAATCTCCGCGCGCGTTACGCGGATTTTTTTCGGCGCGCGCTTGCCGGGATAAACATCAACAACGCCGGAGAGCAATTCGCCGCCCGCGAGCTGAAGAATTAATTCCGCGGCACGCCGGGAAGCCAGTTCGGCCATTTCCGGGTCGGCACCGCGGCCAAAGCGCGTGGACGCTTCGGTGTGCAATTTCAGGAAACGCGCGGCGCGGCGAATGGCGACGGGCTCGAACCAGGCGCACTCGATCAAAACGTTCTTGGTGGAAAAGGAAATTTCCGTTTCTACTCCGCCCATGATTCCGCCGATGCCGATGGCGCGAGAACCGTCGCCATCGCTAATCATGCACAGGTTTGAGTCGAATTGACGCTCCATGCCGTCGAGCGTCCTCATCTTTTCGTTTTGTTTTGCGCGGCGGACGACAATTTTGTGGTCGCGGACTTTGTCGTAATCGAAAGTGTGGAGCGGATGGCCGAGCTCGAGCATCACGTAATTGGAAATATCGACGACGTTGCTGATGCTGGCGACGCCAGAGGCTTCGAGGCGGTCCTTCAACCATTTTGGCGAAGGCTGAATCTTTACGTTTCGAATGACGCGAGCGGTGAAGCGGCCGCAGAGTTCGGGGGCTTGAATTTCGACTTTTACAGCGTCACTGGTTTTGGCGGCGCTTTCCGCAGGCTTCGGCGAAACGTGTTTCAGCGGGAGTTTGTAAATGGCGCCGACTTCACGGGCGATGCCGTAGTGGCCCAGGCAGTCCGGGCGATTGGAACTGACTTCGGCGTCGATGACGGGCCCGTGCGGGCCGATTTCAACTCCGGCGATGTTTGTTCCGGAAAGCGCGAGGCGCGAGGCGACTTCCTGCGGCGACGCGGTCACGTCGACGAAATCTTTCAGCCCGTTGTAAACAACCTTCATCTATTTGTCCTGAGCATTCTGGAGAGAACCCACCCTCAAACACCGAGGGTGGGGCACCCAAATCATCCTTCCATCAGCTGGCCGAAATAAATACCCGTGAAGTATTCCATGCGCACACGGCCATCTTTTTGATGGGTGTGAAAAATGCGATCCAACTCCGCCATCATCTGAGCGTAATTTGGATGCCCTTCGGTTGGAGCGAAAGAGCTGCTGCGGAGGCGCCCGCGCAGACCATCCCAATCCAAAACCTGTTCGTTGGGAAAGTCGCGAAAGTGGAAATGATCACCGCCAAAGAAACTGCGGATATGATCCACCTCCGGGTAAGCATCCTTCACGCGCTTGTAGTCGATGCCGAAGCGTTCGAGCAATTCCTCGTATTCACGAGTGAGGTTTCTCTCTTCCATCCGCCGGTCGTTCCACGCGATGACGACCCAGCCGGAGGGCTTCAGGATGCGGGCAAATTCGCTTCGGGCGGCACTTGGTTCGAACCAATGGAAGGCCTGGCCGGCGGTGACAAAGTCGATGGTGGAATCACCGAGCGTGGTGGATTCGGCGGAGCCTTCGACGCTGCAGAAGCCGTCGTAGGAGGCGAGATATTCTTTGCCGGCGCGGCGCATTTCGGCATTCGGTTCCACGCCGTAGACGCGATTGCCGTTCTTGAGGAACAACTCGCTGAGAAGCCCGGTGCCGGAGCCAATGTCCGCGATGACGTGGCCGGGGCGCAAGCTACATTCCGCGCGCAAGAGATCGAGCACGGCCGGGGGGTAGCCCGGGCGGTAGCGGACATAGTCCGCGACACGATTGGAGAAGCGCTGTTTGGCGTCGGCAAAAGTCATGTCGGAAGTTGACAGTCGACAGTCAACAGTCGAAAGCCTCCAATTAACGAAAGTTGGTTCATGGGAACTGCCGCAAGAAGCGGACGTCGTTCTGGAAAAAGACCTGGATATCGTCGATGCCGTACTTGAGCATGGCGAGACGATCGATGCCGATGCCGAAGGCAAAGCCACTGACTTTTTTCGCGTCGTAGTTGACGAAGCCGTAGACGGCGGGATCGACCATGCCGGCGCCGAAGAGTTCAATCCAAGCTGCACCTTTGCACTTGGAACAGGTTCCGCCACCAGCGGACGTGCCGGTTCCACCGCAGAAGGGGCAGGAGACGTCGAACTCGACGCTTGGCTCCGTGAACGGAAAATAGCTGGGGCGGAAGCGCGTCTTGACGCTGGGGCCGAAGAATTGTTTTACGAAATATTCGATGGTGCCGGTGAAATCGCAGAAGGTAATGTCGGTGTCAACGGCGAGGCCTTCGATCTGGTGGAAGGCGAAAGAATGCGTGGCGTCGGGATTGTCGCGGCGATAGACCTTGCCGGGAACGATGACGCGAACGGGCGGCTTCTGCTTTTCCATGGTGCGAATCTGCATGGGCGAAGTGTGGGTGCGAAGAAGGAGCGGCGTCTTCGCGTCTTTCGGCAGGTCCAGATAGAAGGTGTCCATGTCGTCGCGGACGGGATGAAATTCCGGAATATTCAGCGCCTCGAAATTGTAGTAAGGCGTTTCGATTTCGGGGCCTTCGACGACGGAAAAACCGATGGAGAAAAAGATGCCTTCGATTTCCTGAAAAACCTGGCGGATCAGGTGATGGGAGCCGACGGAGCGAATGACGCCGGGGAGAGAGAGGTCGACGCGCTCGCCTGAGCCTTCCCCTTCGACCTGCCGTTCAACATATGTTTTCAGTTTGAAGGCAACACTGTGGGTCAGTTTTTCGAGGCGAGGTCCGATCCATCGCCTTGTGGACGGAGGAGCGGCCCTCAGCCAGTTATTCCGAATCTTTGTGAGGACACCCTTCTTGTCACTAGCCCACAACACACGAAAAGTCTCCCTGTCTCCGATTTGCTCGCTTTCCAAAAACTCTTCTATTTCGGCAAACAGGCGGTCGACCTCAGCTTCCGAAGACGCTCCTAGCTGCTGAAAAGTGAGTTCCGTTTTTTCGAGGATGCCCGACATCAGTTTGTCCTTTGAAATTCGACTCACCGATACCCACGATCATCATTTCCAGAAAAACGGACACACACTCTTTGCCTCATAGGAGTTTCCGAAGCGAAGAGAGATTCCTCGAGTGCGCGGCAGGCATTCGCTTCGCGAATGCAAGAAAAAACCGGCCGCTCCGCTCGGAATGACAGTCTAAGGGTTGCGCGCCACCAAAGGAAGCTACGCGTGTTTCGCTTTGGCGGGCGGCGGAGCTGCGGCTTTGGCCTTGGCTACAAGCTGCGTGAAAGCCGCGGCGTCCTTTACTGCGATATCCGCGAGGACCTTGCGGTCCAGCGCCACGCCGGCAACTTTTAGACCGTGAATCAACTGGCCGTAGGTCAGGCCGTTGTTGCGGGCGGCGGCGCCGACGCGCTGGATCCACAGTTTGCGATATTCGCGCTTTTTGACGCGGCGGTCGCGCTTGGCGTAGCGGTCGGCGCGATTGGCGGCTTCCTGCGCGGATTGGTAGAGCTTGCTCTTGGTGAGGAAAAAGCCTTTTGTCCTCCTGAGATACTTCTTTCGCCGAGCCCGGCGCTTGGTGCCGCGTTTTACGCGTGCCATGGGTCTCTCCTTTGGTTTTCCTGTAGCTGATCCCTTTAGGGATGAGGCTTTCTGCGCCTGGATCGAACTGCCAAATCGGGGCGGAAAAACCTCAGCCTGAAGGCCTGAGCTACAATATTTTCGGGAGACAAATAGATGCGGGGACACGCAAGAACGCGAGTACCGCAACGGGTTTGTCTCCGGTGTGATGCGTTTGCAGCGTTCGCCTTGCAGCGAATGCTCCTCGCGGAACCATTACGGAGCCGCGAAGAAGGGCGAACTAAAATTCGCTCCTGCATGCCCCAACAAAGTTGAGGCGAATCGGCCGGCAGGCACCCGTGAAGCGCTGCCTGGCACGAAAATCGAACTACGAAATTCGAAACGGCTCTAGCCGTAGGGAAGCATCTGCTTGACGCTGGCGACGTCGGCTTTATTGACCAGCGTCAGCTTCTTCAGCTTGCGCATGCGGCCGGGCGCTTTGGTACCCATCAAGTGGCGCTTGCCGGAATGCCCGCGCTTGATCTTGCCGTTGGCCGTGAACTTGAAGCGCTTCCTGGCGCCGCGATGGGTTTTCAATTTCAATTTTGGCTTCGATGCGTTTCTCGGCATTGCTGGAAATCCTCTCGTGAATTCCTGTTGTCAAATAATGTTTTACCCGGCGATCCAGCCGAATCACCCCAGCGAAGAGAGATTTCTCACTCCGCTTCGCTCCGTTCGAAATGACGGAGAAGGGGAACGGTGCGAACCACCGTGACGCTTTACCGCGAATTACTGCGTCTGCTGGGCGCTGGACGACTGCTGGCCCGCGGGCTTGGCGACGCTTACGCCTTTCTTCGGGGCCAGCAAGGCCACCAGGACGTTGCCTTCCATGCGCGGCATGGTTTCAATTTGGCCCTGGTCGCCAATTTCCATCAACAGGCGGTTCATCTTGGCCCGGCCGACTTCCTGGTGGGCCATTTCGCGCCCGCGATGAAAAATCATCGCGCGGACTTTGTGGCCCTCGCCGAGGAACCGTAGGATCTGGTTCTTGCGAACCTGATAGTCGTGTTCCGCGGTGGCGGGCCGAAACTTGACTTCCTTTAGCTGCGAGCCGCGGCTGCTCTTGCGCTGCTCGTGAGCCTTTTTGTTGGCCTGGTAAAGATATTTGCCGTAGTCAGTAATCTTGCAAACGGGCGGATCAGCCGTGGGCGAGATTTCCACCAGGTCGAGCCCTTTCTCCTTGGCCAGCTTCACGGCTTCAAACGGCTGCATGACGCCAAGCTGGCCACCCTCTTCATCGATCACCCGGATTTCGCGAGCCCTGATTCGTTCGTTGACGCGAATGCGGTCGCTTTGCCGGAAGCTGCGTTCTGCGATAAGTCCCCCTCAAGCACTTCGTTGTTGGCGGCCGCGATGCGGCGTGCCGGTACCACTCCCCGGAACATCCAGGGGCGGCCCCCGAATTCATTACCCATCCCACACAGGACAAAAACGGTCGAGGACGGGCTTCAAAGTATAGCACGCGCCAGCGACTGCACGGCAAGAGGCAAAAAGGGATGACGCGCCGAGATTTCGGAGCATCAAAGCGCTCGGCGCCATTCCGACGCCGTTTTCAACCTACGTCTACTACCACGGCGAAAAAACGCGCTATCACGGCGCCGAACCCCTGAACCACATGTTTGCGTTGCGCAGCTTCCTCGATGCGGGCATCCGCGCGACGCAAGCCTCCGACTATCCTCCAGGAGAATTCATTCCCATGATGGCGCTGCAATCGGAAGTGACGCGCACCGATACCAAGGGCAACATTTGGGGACCGAAACAAAAAATCACGCTGGAAGAAGCGATTCGCGTAGGAACAATCAACGGAGCTTATGCTTCCTACGAAGAAAATCTGAAAAGTTCCATCGAAACCGGCAAGCTCGCCGACCTCGTCGTCCTCGGCCGCGACCCCTTCAAGGAAAACCCTTCGACGCTCGTCACTATTCCCGTCGAGCGCACCATGGCCGACGGCCGCTGGACGTTCGAGTCGTAGTATTTTCTTGTGTTGTTAGCAAATCGAGATGTCCGCTTTTGTTAGCACGTGGTGTGTCCGCTTGCCTTTGGTTTTTCCTCCCCCTGAATCGAGAAGGGAAGACTGTTGTTGGAGCTGTGGGAAAGTGGGAATCCCGC
>Ga0209470_1000231_pt1 | contig 44278 bp, 38 predicted proteins | sample GraSoiAngelo_125_FD_185882 | JGI IMG/M metagenome (GOLD analysis project Ga0209470, IMG submission 185882) | Grasslands soil microbial communities from the Angelo Coastal Reserve, California, USA - 14_0927_05_40cm (SPAdes) (version 2) | ecosystem: Environmental > Terrestrial > Soil > Grasslands ... | reverse complement strand
GAACGCGTATTTGCGAAATACGCCGGCGTGGGTTGGTTCGGAAAGAATACGTGCATCATCAACCAGAAAACCGGCTCCTGGCTTTTTCTTGGTTGCATCGTTACCGATCTTGAATTGCCTTACGACACTCCTGTGGCGGACCGCTGCGGAACCTGCACGCGCTGCATTGATGCCTGCCCCACCGGCGCCATTCTCGAACCATACGTTCTCGACAGCCGGAAGTGCATTGCGTACACGACAATCGAATTGCGTGGTGAGATTCCGGAACAGGATCGAGCGGGAATCGGGCACCATCTCTTCGGGTGCGATATCTGTCAGGATGTATGTCCTTGGAATCGAAAGGCACCCTATTCTGGTGATCCTGCCTTTGAACCAAAATCCGGCCTCTTTTGGCCAACGATCGATGGCCTCCTCGACCTCAACGAGGACGAGTGGCGGAGCATGAGGCGAGGTACGGCAATGAAACGCGCCAAGATCAAAGGCCTGCTTCGAAATCTGATGGTCGTCGCCGGAAATTCCGGCTTGCCAAAATTATTGCCAAAGTTGCGGCGCTTTCTGAAACACGAGGACGAGCACGTCCGATCACACGCGCGGTGGGCGATCGAGCAGCTCGAAAAAGGGGAGCAAGTCAACGGGGCCGGTGGCGCGAGGCCGGTTTTGAATGGTGCTGAATCATCCGGCGCTCAATTTTAAATAGAAAGCGGAGGATCATCTTTCGGTCTTTTTCGGAGATGGCCATAAATTCCAGGCCGATAACCGGCCATTTCTTCCATTTCACGACAGGATAAACGACCGGCATGCCCTCGTCCTGAAGCACAAGGACGGCGGGTCCAACAATCTGCCCTTCATAAAAGCGATCGAAGTCTTTCGCGCATACAATCCTGACCCCGCCGCCGCCGAGCTCGTCGACGATAGGATCGATCTTGACCCCGTCCATCGTCAGTAGCAGATAAACTGGTTCATCGGCAATCATCGACAGCCGGAACAACGATCGTTCCGCCGGCTGCGGGTTGGCGTGCTGCCTCGAGTTCATGGGACGATCATCGGCAGAACCGTCCCGAATCTTTAGGGTTTCCGCTTTTTGGTAGCGCTATACTGCCACCTACAGACAAACACATGAAGCAGAAGATCAATATTGGAATCATCGGTTTAGGGACCGTTGGAACCGGTGCGTATCGTATCTTGCGGGACAACGCGGAATTGATCCGCCGTCGAGTCGGCGTGCCTGTGGAGGTGACCAAAATCGCAGTGCGTGATGCTGCACGTGACCGCGGGGTCATCATTCCTGCAGGAGTGCTGACGACCAATCCGGCGCAGGTCATCGACGACCCGAACATCGACATCGTGATCGAGTTAATCGGTGGCTATGAGCCCGCTAGAGAACTCATACTCGCCGCAATCTCCCGGGGCAAACACGTTGTGACTGCGAACAAGGCTCTGTTGGCGGCTGACGGAGCCGAAATCCATGAGGCGGCGCGGCGGGCCGGCGTCAGCATCGGTTACGAGGCGAGCGTCGGCGGGGGCATTCCGGTCATTAAGGCTCTGAAAGAAGCTCTGGCTGCAAATCGAATCCTGTCTATTTATGGAATCATCAACGGAACTTCCAATTACATTCTGACAAAGATGACCGATGAGGAGCGTTCGTTCGCCGATGTTCTGGCTGAAGCTCAGCGTGCCGGCTACGCTGAAGCCGACCCCACGTTCGATGTGGGAGGTATCGACACTGCCCACAAGCTGGCGATCCTCGTGAATCTGGCCTTTGGGGCGCACGTGAATTTGAAAGATATTTATACCGAAGGCATCACCTCGATTAGTCCCCTGGATATCGACTTCGGCAAGGTGCTCGGATACAAACTGAAGCTGCTGGCGATCGCAAAAATGCATGAAGCTGGGCAAGCCGAGGCGCGCGTTCACCCAACCATGGTTCCGGATGATTATCCGATCGCGAAAGTCGCCGGCGTCTATAACGCCATCCAAATCGTTGGCAATGCATGCGACGACATCATGCTCTACGGCCGCGGAGCCGGTTCAATGCCGACCGGCAGCGCAGTGGTTGCCGATGTGATGGATATTGCGCGTCAAATACTGATTGCGCCGTCCCGAAAATTACCCGCCGGCAACGGAACATCCGAGGCGGCCGTCGCCCTTCAACCGATGGAATCGATTGTCAGTTTGTATTACTTCCGCTTCATGGCGCTCGACCAGCCTGGAGTGTTAGCTCAGATTTCCGGCATCCTGGGGCGCCACCGGATCAGCATTGCGCAAATGATCCAGCGGGGGCGCAAGCAAGGCGGCTCTGTGCCACTCGTGATCATGACGCACAAGGCGCTCGAGCGAGACATTCAAAAGGCGCTCGTCGAAATAAAATCCCTATCGTGCATTACGGAAGATCCCATCTTGATCCGCGTTGAAGGAGAGGAATCCTAGAAGTTGCAGATTTGATTAATTGAAATCGGGATTTGAAATCCGAGCGTCTTAGTCGTTTAGGCTCTGAAAAGTCCGTGCACAGTTCTTCGACGAGCGCTTGGATGCGTAGAGTGCTTGATCGGCTTCAGCGACCAGGGTTTCGAAATGGCTTCCTCGATGGTACTCGGAAAGTCCAATGCTTACCGTAACTGGAGTTGCAGTGTATCCGAGCACGGTGAGGATATCTGCACTTTCAATTTTATGCAGAATTTTTTCCGCCGCATGCATTGCGCCCTCCATGTTCGTGTCCGGCAACGCCACTCCAAATTCGTCACCGCCGCAGCGGAACACGAAGTCTGTGTTTCGAACAGACTGCTTGAGTAAGATCGCAATTTCTGACAGGACTTTGTTTCCGACGACATGGCCGAAGGTGTCATTCACCACCTTGAAGCTATCGATGTCGATCATGAGCAGCGACAGCGGCGTTGTATATCGCTCCGCACGGGCAGTTTCTCGACCCAAGACCTCATGAAAAAAACGCGTATTGTAAGCGCCTGTCAGGGGATCGGTAATAGCGGTTCGCTGAAGCTCAGCAAACAATCCCGCATTTTCCAAGGCAATCGCTGTAAAGTCGGCCAGTGCTGAAGCTGTTGCAACATCGTCGTCGTTAAAAACCTTCGTTTCTCCCAGTGAAACGAAGGCGCCAAGCACAATATCTTTGGTCTGGATCGGCGCGGCAAGCAGCGACACGAACGAATGCTTGTCGATGAAGGCCCTCAGCTCAGCAGGAATATTGGCCTGCTGAAGATTGGAAATGACCGACGGTTGCCGGCGCGTGAAAAGCTCCGAGAGCAGTTCGCCGCCTAATCCCTGGCTTCGAAGGTTGACAAGCGATATCAACATCTTCACGAGCCGGCCGTGGTCCTTTGAAAACGCGGACTCCAGCCGGATCTGGCCCTCATCACCCGACAGAACAATGAACGCCGTGTCCCCTAATACATCAGTGGATTTCGAAACGACTCGATCCAACAATTCGTCCATCTGAACCGATGATGAAAAGAGCCGGATCAACTCACTAAGTAGTTCAGCCCGGTGGACTTGCTCCTCGAGCTTGTTCAGCAGACGCCGGTACAGTATTCCGCTATTCTTCTCCTCCGAGGTGATAATGACGGTGTCCGACTCCTTGATAGTGGGAAGACTATTTTCGCTGTGGGCCGTGACAATGTCGTCGCTGATGCGTTCCTGAAGAATTTCCCTTAGCTCCTTACATTGCTGGGGATCCGTCCCCAAAATAAAGATAGTGTGCGCCATTCCTATTCGCCGACCTCAAAGCTCCCGTCGAAAACCTATCGTAAGTAAGAAGCTGCGCCGCACAAATGAAAAAGTGCACGTATGGTTCAAATTCAATACAAGTCTGTCGGACTCCTATAGGAGAGCATAGCTTCATTGACAAAAATTTATGTGTAATTGAGGAAGGCTGTGTGGCCGGCCATTCTCGTTGCGGTTTCATCAGGCTGCCGACTGCTCGGGTAGGTCCACCAATTCCCATTCCGAAAGACCTTTGCAGTTGTCGCATCGAGGGAAGCTTGCGTCTTTGTCCAGCGCGACTTCTTCTCCGCAACATTCTGAAGCATATAGTCCTGGTTCGATTACGTCTTGTCCTGTCTTCATATTCCCTCTCACTCCAGTGTCGCGGTCTGTCTTACATGCTAGCACGCTGGGCGCCAAACCGGAAATTCACGGGGTCCACACCGGTAAAGTTCGTATTTTGCCAACAGAGACTCAAAGTTCACAATAGGGAATTCGCCGTTTGACCCCAAAATTTTCCTGATATATTGGCCGCGATGAAAATCCTCATTCGCAACGGACATATCGTGACTGCCGTCGATTCCTACACGGCTGATATTCTCGTCGATGGCTCTACAGTCGTGGTGATAGGGCAGGACCTGCAGAAGATTTCCGGTGCTCTCGATAAAACCGTCGATGCTACCGGGAAACTTGTTATTCCCGGCGGAATCGACCCTCACACACACATGGATCTGCCTTTCGGCGGCACGTCGTCATCCGACGATTTTGAAACCGGAACGCGCGCAGCTGCTTTCGGTGGCACCACGACGATCGTCGACTTCGCGGTGCAATATCGTGGCCAATCGTTAAATCAAGCCTTGGATGTTTGGTTTTCGAAGGCGCAGGGAAAAGCGGCGATCGACTACGGATTCCACATGATCCTGACCGACTTGCCCGACCAACGCCTGCCGGAAATAAGAAGCCTCATCCAGCAGGGAGTCTCCAGCTTCAAGCTATTCATGGCGTACCCGGGAATTTTTCTCGTCGACGACGGGATAATTTTCAAGGCAATGACGGCCGCCGCTGAAGCCGGCGGTTTGATCTGCATGCACGCGGAAAACGGCGTCGTCATCGATGTGCTGGTCAGGAGGGCGCTCGCGGAAGGGAAAACGGCTCCGAAATACCATGCCTTGACCCGTCCGACACGCGCTGAAGCCGAGGGTGTCCACCGGGCGATCGCCATCGCCGAGATGGCCAATTCTCCCGTCTATATCGTCCATCTGAGCTGCTACGATGCACTGAAGGAAGTCCAGGCTGCGCGTGACCTGGGCCTGCCCGCGTATGCCGAAACGTGCCCTCAGTACCTGTTCCTCGATTACGCCTATTACGAACAAGAGGGCTTCGAAGGCGCGAAGTACGTCATGACCCCACCCTTGCGGGACAAATCCAATCAGGAACAGCTCTGGAAGGGGCTCCGCGGAAACGATTTGCAGGTGCTTTCCACCGACCACTGTCCGTTTTGTTTCAAAGAGCAAAAGGAACTTGGGCGCAATGATTTCAGCAAAATTCCAAACGGGGGTCCTGGCGTCGAGCATCGTATGAGCTTAATTTACGACGGAGGAGTGGCTCAGGGACGGATCAATCTGAACCGCTTCGTCGAGCTGACATCGACCGCAGCGGCGAAGCTTTTTGGGCTCTTTCCTAAGAAGGGCACCATCGCCGTTGGGTCTGATGCCGACATCGTGATCTTCGATCCGAACCGGGAGCAGACCATCAGCGCGAAGACCCACCACATGCGTGTAGACTACAGCGCGTATGAAGGCCGGAGGGTTCGTGGCGTAGTCGAGACGGTTCTGTCTCGCGGAAACATTGTCGTGGAGAATGGGGAATTCAAAGGGAAACCCGGATACGGCCAATTCCTTCGTAGAGGGACGATATGAACCATGCATAGCACCGCCTTGCGAGACTTCGTCGAGCTGCAGGGCGACGTGTCTTCGAGCCCGCTGTGGAATCGCGATCTCGCCCCGACCACTATCCGCGAGCGAACTTGGTCCACTTGGAACATCGCGGCGCTTTGGATCGGTATGAGCGTGGTGATCACGACCTACACCTTGGCCGGCGGATTCATCGAAGCCGGCATGAACTGGTGGCAGGCGATGATCACGATCCTGCTCGGAAATACCATCGTGCTTGTCCCCATGATTCTGAACGCGCATGCGGGAACGAAGTATGGCGTGTCGTTCCCTGTCCTGTGCCGCGCGTCATTTGGCACTAGAGGCGCAAATGTACCGGCGATTCTGCGGGCCATCGTAGCTTGCGGCTGGTTTGGTATCCAGACCTGGATTGGGGGGCAGGCTCTTGACACTTTGTTCGCTGTGATGTGGAAGGGATGGACAGGTGTCGGCGGCCACATCTGGCTGGCATTTTTTCTTTTTTGGGGAATACAGGTGTTCATCATCGCTGGCGGCGTCGAGGGTATCAAGTATCTGGAAACCTGGTCGGCACCCCTGCTGCTAGGGGGAGGAGCTGCGCTTTTGGCGTGGGCGTCATGGAAGGCCGGCGGTCTGGGACACGTGCTCACGGCGTCGGCGGCTTTGCAAAAGCAACACAATGCGTTCTGGTCCATTTTCCCCATATCGCTGACGGCATCCGTCGGATATTGGGCGACCCTGAGCCTCAACATTCCGGACTTTACCCGCTATGCCCGATCACAGCGCTCGCAGATGATGGGGCAAGCGATCGGCCTGCCTACGACAATGACAGCGTTTGCCTTTATCGGCGTGGCGGTGACCAGCGCGACGCTGCTCATCTATGGCCAAGCCATTCCTAATCCGGTCGATTTGATGTCGAAGTTCGACAATATCGTCGTCATCGCATTAGCGACCGCCGTGATCTTTGCCGCGCAGCTGACGACCAATATGGCGGCCAATGTCGTTTCACCATCCAACGATTTTTCGAATCTGAATCCCAAACTCATTTCCTATGTCAGGGGCGGCTTGATCACGGCCATCATCGGTGTATTGATGATGCCGTGGAAGATCATGGAGTCGATGGGCGCCTATATTTTCACCTGGCTCGTCGGCTATTCCGGTTTGATGGGCGCCATTGCCGGTATTCTTATCTGTGATTATTGGGTGATTCGCAGACAACACCTGGACCTCGCCGGCCTGTTTGATACCGAGGGCAGATATTCGTATTCCAATGGGGTCAACTGGCGTTCCATTGCGGCGTTGGTCTTGGCTGTTGCTCCGGTCGTTCCCGGCTTCCTTCGCGCAGCGGCGACTCCCGGCGGCCAGGTTGCGATTCCCGGCTTTTTCGACACGCTGTACACTTACGCGTGGTTCGTCACGTTTGCTTTGGGATTTGTCTTGTATCGGGTGTTATTGCCCTCCTCGCAGAAGAGGCTCGGCCCGTAGAAGGGGAATATTTAGGAGAATTTATGGCACGCATCGTTAAGTGTGCGTTGATTCAGGCCGCCTGCTCCACGCCGGCAGAAGAACCGCTGGAAAAGATCAAGCGTGAAGCGATCGAAAAGCATCTCAAGCTGATTGACGAGGCCGCGCGAAGGGGCGCAAAGATTTTGTGCATGCAGGAAATTTTCACCGGTCCTTACTTCTGCGCCGAACAGTCGCCACGCTGGTACGGGATGGTTGAAAAAATTCCGGAGGGCCCCACCGTGCATCTGATGCGGGAAATCGCCCAGAAGCATGGCACGGCGATGATCGTTCCGATTTACGAGGAAGACATCAAGGGCGTTTATTACAACACTGCTGCGGTTATCGATGCTGATGGCAAGTATCTGGGAAAATATCGAAAGCACCACATTCCGCACTGCGCCCCCGGCTTTTGGGAGAAGTTCTACTTCAAGCCCGGCAATCTCGGCTATCCCGTGTTCAAGACGCAATTCGCAGATATTGGGGTCTACATCTGCTACGATCGTCACTTTCCGGAAGGAGCGCGGGCTCTGGGGCTCAACGGGGCGGAGATCGTATTCAATCCGTCGGCAACTGTTGCCGGCTTGAGCGAATACTTGTGGAAGCTCGAGCAGCCCGCGCATGCTGTGGCAAACGGGTATTTCCTCGGCGCCATTAATCGTGTCGGTCACGAATATCCGTGGGACATCGGAGAATTTTACGGACAAAGTTATTTCTGTACCCCGCGCGGGAAAATCATCGCCGAGGGATCGCGGGACAAGGAAGAAGTTGTCGTGGCCGATCTCAACCTCGACGAGATTCAAGAAGTGCGTAATGTGTGGCAATTCTTCCGCGATCGCCGGCCGGAGTCCTATGGCGACCTGGTGAAGGAGTAAGTGTGATGTTGGAATTTGCGTTTACGTTGAAGCCGGACATGGCTCCGGAAAGAGTGATCGCGCTGACGCGACAGGCCGAGGACGCGGGTTTCGCTTACGGTTGGATATTCGACTCGCACGTTTTATGGCAGGACCCGTATCCGCTGCTGACGCTGATGGCCGCCAACACCCGGCGAATGCGTTTCGGCACGTGTGTCACGAACCCCGTAGTGCGGGATCCCACAGTCACCGCCAGTCTGCTTGCGACGTTGAATCGTATCTCCGGCGGCAGAATGGACTGTGGAATCGGTCGCGGCGACAGTTCGCGCCGTGTCATGGGGAAACGGCCGACGACATTGGAAAATCTCGAACAAACCGTCCAGATCATTCGAGCTCTGAACAACGGAAAGCAAATCACGTACGAAGGCCATCCGATACAAATGCCTTGGGCCGACAGCGGCGTTCCTCCCGTGTGGGTCGCGGCCTACGGACCCAAAGCCTTACGTTGCGCAGGACGTATCGGCGACGGAGTCATTCTCCAATTCTCCGATCCTCATCTGATCAAGTGGTGTCTTGGTTTCGTCAAACAAGGATCGGAAGAAGCGGGCCGGGACTTCTCGAAGATCAAAGTGATGAGCGCAACTGCCGTCTGGGTCTCCGAAGACAAGAAGACGGCTCGCGAACGCGTACGATGGTTTCCGGCGCTCGTTTCGAATCACGTCGTCGACCTCGTATCGCGTTACAAGCCGGAAGAACTACCTCCCGAACTGACCTCCTATATAGGCAATCGAAAGGGTTACAACTATCTTCATCACGCCGAGGTCGGCAGCAGCAACGCCGAATTTGTGACCGACGAGGTCGTCGACCGATTCTGCATTGTGGGGAATATTACAGACCACATCCGAAAGCTCGAACAATTGCGTTCCCTGGGCGTAACGCAATTCAACATCTATTTAATGTGCGGCGACGAAGAAGAGACTCTCGAAATCTACGGCCGCAACATCATCCCGGAGTTTGGACGCAATTAGCCACAGGGGACAGACACCGAATTTCTGAAGTACAAGAAACAGGGTGCTATTCCGAAAGAACCTCCCGATCAAGACCCGATACCGCTGCAGCACCTGGAGAAGCCGAAGCATCCGCCACGCCACAATATGTGATAGTGTAGGTCTTCAAGGAGACCAAGCATGGGCCAACTAGGACTTCCCGAGCTGATTATCATAGGCATTATCGCTTTGCTCATTTTCGGCCCGAAAAAATTGCCGGATCTCGGAGCCGGCCTGGGAAAAGCGATCCGGGATTTCAAAGGAGCGATTCGCGAGGACTCGTCACAAGACGAGAAAAATAAAGAAGAGAAAAAAGAAGAAAAAAAAGAAGAACCGCAGCCGACGAAATAACAATTCCCTGCTTGCAGGGGAGGGTAATTCGTTAGCTCTCCCTCGTCGGTTGGAGGAATCGATTGTACGCATCATTTCCATCTTCGATCTGGAACCGGTAGCCTAGATCCTTCAGAAAACCTTCAAACGCCTGATCTTCGTCAGGCGGCACCTCTAAGGCCGCCAGGACCCGGCCGAAGTCGGAACCGTGATTCCTGTAGTGGAAAAGTGAAATGTTCCAGCGTCCGCCAAGGGTATCTAGAAACTGGAGCAGGGCGCCGGGCCGCTCGGGAAATTCAAACCGGCAAAGACGCTCGCGTTTCACATCACGGGCGTGCCCGCCCACCATGTACCGGACGTGAAGTTTTGCCAGCTCATTGTCCGAGAGGTCAGTTGCCTCATAGCCTTTCCGAAGAAGTCCGGCCTTGACCTGCGCAGCGTCTTCACGGCTGCCGACGCTGACACCGACGAAAACATCGGCGCGCTGCCGGTCGTTCAGACGGTAGTTGAACTCCGTAATCACGCGCCTGCCGAGCGCCGCGCAAAATTGGCGGAACGAGCCGGGCCGTTCCGGAATGGTTACGGCGAATAACGCTTCTCGCGATTCGCCCAATTCCGCTCGTTCGGCAACGAACCGAAGGCGGTCGAAATTCATGTTGGCGCCACTTAACAGTGCCACGAAGTGTTTCCCTCGTTCGCCTGTACGTTCTAAATAAGCTTTGAGTCCCGCGACGGCGAGTGCCCCGGCTGGCTCGACAATGGTGCGCGTATCATCAAAGATATCTTTGATTGCGCCGCAAATCTCATCGTTGTTCACAGTGACGATTCGCTCGACCGTCGCTTGAACGATGGGAAACGTGTAGCTTCCCACCTGCCTCACGGCAACACCATCGGCAAACAAACCCGGGGTTTCGAGGCTTACCGGATGCCCGGCCCTCAGGGCGCGATTCATTGCATCGGAATCGACAGGCTCCACTCCGATCACGCGGACCTCGGGTAGGACAGACTTCACGTAGGCGCCAATGCCGGCGATAAGCCCGCCCCCTCCCACCGGCACGAAGATCGCTGCCAGGTCACTGGGATGCTGCCGCACGATTTCGTCGGCGATCGTGCCTTGACCGGCGATGACCAGCGGGTCGTCGAAAGGATGAACGAACGTAAGTCCACGTTCCTCGGCAAGCCGGTCGCAATGAAGCTGGGCCTCCGAATAGTGATCGCCCACGAGCACAACCTCCGCATCGAGTGCCTCGACTGCTGCCACTTTGATATCGGGCGTGGTTTTCGGCATCACGATGACGGCGTGTATTCCGAGATGCTTCGCGGACAGAGCTACACCTTGCGCGTGATTGCCGGCGCTTGCGGTGATCACGCCGGCTGACCGTTCACCGGCTGACAATCGTGCGATACGGTTGTAGGCTCCCCGGATCTTGAAACTGAAAACGGGCTGCTGATCCTCGCGTTTCAGCCAGATCGTGTTATCGACGCGTTGGGAAAGTCTTGGGGCAACATCGAGCGATGTTTCTCGCGCAACTTCATACACGCGGCTGGTCAGTATCGCTCGCAATAGTTCATCAAAACGTAAAGACATAAAAGACTATTTCGGCCCGAACAGCGTCAACCAATGACCATCCGGATCGGTGAAGGTGGCGGCCCAGGAACCCGGCGTGACTTCTCGCGGCTCATTGATAAAAGTGCAACCGCGCTCTTTTAAGTCGTTAAATCGGGAAGTGACGCTGTCCGCAGAGATTACGATTTCCGTGGCGCCGGCAACAGAACCGTCGGGGCGCCGCAGGTTCGCGTTCAGCATGAGCGTAATTCCGCCAGCAGCGAAAAAGGCAAGGCTTCCCATCTGGTTCTGCAAATCGAAACCCGCTCTATCCCGATAGAATGCGACCGATTTCGCCAGGTCTGAGACCCCCAGAACGACAAGTCTGATCTCCATTCCCATCTCTCGTCAGGTATCTAGCCACAAAAAGGCACAAAATTGACAAGAGTTTCATCTTTCTTGTGAATTTTGTGCCTTTTTGTGGCTACTTTCTTCCTGTCTTTTAGCCTCTCAGCGGCGCCTCGAGGCGCAGCGGGACCCGCCGTAGCCTGATGCCCGTCGCGTCGAAGACCGCATTCGCCACGGCGGCGGCCACAGGCGCAGTCGAAGCTTCTCCGGCGCCCAGCGGCGGAAGCGATGGCCTGTCGATTAGCGCGACATCGAGGGATGGGACGTCCGGGAAACTCAGGATCGGATAGCTGGCCCAATCGACGCTCGTCACCCGGGATCGATCGAACTTCACTTCTTCGTGCAGCGCTCGTCCGAGCGTTTGCAGAATCGAGCCTTCGATTTGGTTGCGCAATCCATCGGGATTCACGATCAGTCCGCCGTCGTGCGCGCACGCGATACGGCGTACGTTGATTTTGCCTGTATTGCGATCGACCGCGACTTCCATCGCGATCGCAACATAGTTCTCTGCCTGCTTATAACGGGCATAGGCGAATCCGCGCCCGGAGAGTACGTTGCCATTGATGGGGCGGCGGTTCGGTGACGGCCGTCCCTCCCATCCGATCATTTCCGCAGCGCGTTTGATTACATCGAGCGCGCGCGGATCCGTCAAGCCCCGCAGCCGGAATTCGACGGCGTCGACCCCAGCGGCCGCCGCAAGCTCGTCGGTGAAACTCTCGACGGCGAAAACGTTGGCTACCTTGCCGGGTGCGCGAAGATTCGACGGGCGCAAAGGCGTGCCCTTCAAATAATGTACGACCACGCGGACGTTTGAAGCCGAGTATGGCGGATCGCCGTTCTGAGACATCAAGCCCGCGCCCTGGCCGTGGGGCTGCGTGATGCCTGCCCCATCCACCGAGACGAGGGGGCGGTTGCCTTGAATATTCATAGGCAGCCACATGTGCGTTTCCCACGCCGCGATCCGATTGTCGTTATCGAGACCGCCCCGTATTTCCAGGACCTGCGGCGGTCCTTTGGGATCCCACGCGTGTTCGTCTTCGCGCATCCACTGCACGCGTACGGGTTTTCCAATTGCCCGGGACAGCAGCAGCGCATCGGCAGCCGCATCGTCGTTGCCGTTACCACCGTAGGAACCAGACCCATCGAGGAAAATAACCCGCAGTTTGTCCTCGGGAATTCCGAATATGCGTGAGAAGTTCGCCCGCATGCCGTGCGGCCCTTGGGACGCTGTCCAGATCGTGGTTCCTTCGGGCCGAACATCAGCGACCGCGCACGACGGACCGAGAGACGCGTGGCTCTGAATGGGCCATACGTACAAGGCCGACAGCTGTTTGGCGGTGCCAGGCAAAGCGGCCGCCGGATCGCCTTTGTTCACGATGGTTTCATCATGATCGGGAGCGCTTTCGCGGACGTGCCGGTCCAGGTTGTCACTGCCGGGCAGCCCTTGTTCTTCGGTCCAGGTGACTTTGAGCTCCTTCGCAGCCCGAATTGCGGCCCATTCATCGGGAGCAACGATACCGAGAAAATTCTGAATCCGGACGACGCTGGCGCCGGGGATCGCTCGAATCGACGACTCGTCGAGCGACATGAGCTTCGCACCAATCGATGGCGGATGGATCACGCGTCCATGCAGCATGCCGGGAAGCGAAAAGTCCTGTACATAGACGTTACGGCCGGTGCATTTATCCGGAACGTCCGGGCGCAAGATGGGCTTGCCCACGATCGTGTAGGTTTTCGGATCTTTCAGCGGAGCATTGGGATCGACCTTCAGATTGAGCCGCTTTCCGCCGGCGAGCGCGCCAATATTCGTTCCAGGCTGCGCGCCCAGTTTGATCAGTGCCTGGCGCGCTGTAGCTGCCGCCCGCCGCAGCTCGACACCTCCTTGCGGGATGCCGGTGCTGCCTCCGGTTCCGCCGTGGTTGGGCGTGACTGCGGTGTCGCCTTCGACGACCGTAACTCGATCCACAGGGATGTCGAGTTCTTCGGCAACCATCTGGCTCATCGCGATGCGTAAGCCTGTGCCGACATCGACTTTGCTTGTGTAAATGGTCACGGAGCCGTCTGTGTGAATCGCAAGGAAGCTGTCGACTTCGCGGGGATCGACAGGTTTTCCCAGATCTGAAATTTGAGCCGAACTTATGTTTGGGAGAGCGCCGTCAAAAGCGAAGCTCACGATGATGGCGCCGCCTGTTCGGAGGAAATCGCGTCTTTTCATTGCCGCCTCCTATGCCTTCGCCGCGCGGAGTACGGCGGCTAGAATTCGAGTGTAGGTTGCGCACCGGCAAAGATTCCGTCCGAGGCCCTGCTTGACCTGCTCGGCTGTCGGATGCGGAGTTTGGCGGAGCAATGATTTTGCCGTCATGATCATTCCGTTGGTGCAGTATCCGCACTGAGCCGCTTGCTCTCGGATGAACGCCGCCTGCACCGGATCGGGTTTCTCAGGTGAACCCAATCCTTCTATCGTTGTGATCGCGTGTCCTTCTGCCTGCTTGATGGAGGTAATGCAGGAACGGGTCGCTTTCCCATCCATCAATACCGTACACGCTCCACATTGTCCGAGCCCGCATCCGAATTTCGGACCGTGCAGGCCCATTGAATTCCGAAGAACATAGAGCAGCGGCTGCGCTGGATCCCACGACTCCACTGTCACAGCGCGGCCATTAACCCGGAGTTTGAAGTTCGGCATTTATCCTCCTTATCTCAACTCGGCCAGAGCCCCATCAAGACCGCGATCCATGTGCAATTGCTCCCAATGGAACTCTTTTCGCAACATCTGAGCGATCTCATCTCTGGATTGCTTCGCGACGATCATTTCATGAATGCGGTTCCTCAGCGTGAGCGTGCTGTCGCGAAATTTCGCCATCTCTCGCTTCGTCGTGACGTTCCCGTGACCCGGCACCACGGTATCGAAATCCAGTTGCAGGACCGAATCCAGCGTCGTGGTCCATTCCTTGGCGCTGCCGCCGCCCGCATAATCGATCAATTGAGGCGTGGCATCACCGAATGTAAACATGTCGCCGGCGGCCAGTGTTCGCTGTGCCGGAAACAATACAACGACATCTCCGTTCGTGTGAGCGCGTCCGAAGTGATACAGTTCGGCGTTCTTTCCAGCTAAATAAATATGGGCATGACGTTCGATGGCAATCGTAGGCAAACCAGGTTGTTTGCCGTCCAACATGTTCTGGCGGGCTTCTTCGGATGCGACGATCTGCGCGTTCATCTGTTGCATTTTGACATTGCCGCCGCTGTGGTCACCATGATGGTGCGTGTTGATGACGTATCGAATCGGCTTGTCTGTGATCTTCTTTAACTGCGCGATGATGTTGTCGTGATCGACTTCGAATTTGTCATCGACGAGAACGACGCCCTCGTTCGTGATCAACGCCGTCGAGTTCCCAGGTACGTAGTCATTGTGGATCACGTAAAGATCATCTTTGATCTTGACCAGATCCAGTTTTGCCGGCTGCGGCGGTCCCTGCGAGTAAGCGAGCCACATCGCCCCCGCCAATATAAAGGCGACGCCGAGGCGCGCGACCAATCTTTTCTGCATCCTGAAGACTCCTTACCGTAGTGGCTCTACGAAGCTTTATAAACGGGGACAGCGTTCCAGCGGAGCACACCGACGCAACACGCCTGAACGAGCAAATCATCTTGCCGCGGCTTTTTTCTTTTCCACTTCAACAGCCTTTGCGGCCTCGTCTTGCGCGCGCTTGACCCATCTTGCAAACGTCGCTGGATCGACAAAGGCATGAGGATCACCAGGCTTGCGAGACTTCAGCATCAAGCCGCGTTCCAGCACACCACCACCCGGATAGCCGTCGTCACCGGCCCAGCTATGGATTTGCAGATTCACCTGCACACCCTGAATTTGCGCAACCTTATTCGCGCTGGTGAGCGACTCTTCCGCGTCTGCGAGCCCGCCTCGATAACCCGCACCGCCCCACACGATGGCTTTGTAAGGAGCGCGACCATCATAGACGGTGATACCCTCGGTTGTGAGCACGCCCGGCGTGTGCCCCGGAGTCTGATGGAATTTAAGCGATTGACCGCCGAGCTTTAACGCATCGCCTTCCTTCACCACCATGTCGCGCTTGGCCACACGCGGTGCCGGCCCGCCCTTTGCGTCCGGACGGCTGCCGACCTGTTCGATCATCTTCCAATCTTGTTCGACTGCAACCACCCGCGCACCCGACGCTTCTTGGATCTTTGCAGCCCCACCAAAATGATCGAGATGCCCGTGGCTCAAAATGATGTATTTGATCGTCTTCGGATCGACACCGACTTTCCGGATGTTACTGATGACCCAGTCGACGTAGGGTTCCTGAGCTGTGTCGAACAGGATGTTGCCTTCCGGAGTCGTCAGCAGCCACACAGAGACATAGCCTGGTCCAACATAATAAAGGTTGTCGAACACCTTGAATGGTTCGATCTTCTGGAACTCCACATCATTGGCGCGGGTGACTCGATAGGTTTTGCTGAGCGGTTCCGCGGCTGTTTGAGCTGCGGCCGAAGTGACGCTGTAAAAGCTGAGCAGAAACACTACGACCATCAGGTTGAGTATCGAAGCTCTCATGTTTTCCTCCCTGGCTTCGAGCTTAACGGCAATACCTTTCGACCACTGTTGGAATTCGATACGGTCCAGCCGGTCTTGCTCTTGAGCTGCAGCCAAACGTGCTTGGCTTGCGATGATGAACTCCATCGTTCGATTCAATTCTTCGAGCGTCATACTTCCTCGGGGTGAAACGAACGCAAAGGGCGAAGACAATATAGCATGACGTTGTATTGCCATGACCACGCTATAGTCCCCATTTTCGACGAATTAAACAGTTGTTTTGGACGGGTGTTGGCGTTATACAGCGAAGTGCCATGATCAACTCCGCCGTGACTCGGATCGTCGTTGTGCTCCTTCTCGTGGCAGCACAAGAAACGCTGCGGGTGAACGTGTCGCTGGTGACCGTGGGCGTACAGGTTACCGATCGGCTCGGCCGCGATGTTCGTGGTTTGAAAGTGGAGAATTTTTCAATCTTCGACAACGGTGTTCTGCAGAAGATTGAATTTTTTTCGGACGAAGAACAGCCGATTACGCTCGGCATTCTCCTCGACCGAAGCGACAGCATGTCGTTCAACGCAAAACTCGATCGGGCGAAGGAAGCGGCCATGGCTCTCGTTACATCCGCGCGGGACGGCAGCGAGTACTTCTACTTACCATTCGACGATCATGTGAAGCTTCAAGCCGATCTGACGTCGGATCCGCACGAGGTGGAAACCGCGATCGCCGGCACAACACTGGGCGGTGGAACCGCCCTATATGACGCCGTTCTCGAAGGTTTGAGCCGGTCCGCGTCGGCCCACCAGCCCCGGCAAGTGCTGGTCATCATCTCCGACGGCGCCGATCAGCACAGCATTCACCCACTCGCAGAGGTCATCCGGAGGGTTCGGGACGCAAAGCTACAGGTTTACACGATCGGGTATTTTGGCAAGGATGAGGAGCCGTTTTTCCGCCGGTCCGGCCAAAAGTTGACGTTGGTCGATGGCCGCGAGGTCGACAACCCGCGATATGTTCTCCGGCGGCTTGCGAACGATTCCGGAGCCGAGGCTTTTTTCCCCAGGTCCGACAAGGAACTTGCGGACGCCGTCCGGAAAGTTGCGCACGATCTCCGGACCCAGTACACGTTGGCTTTTTATCCGCCGGTTTCTGTCAATGATAACGAGTACCACCAGCTTCGTGTCGATGTGCGCGGAGGAAGATACGAAGTGCGGGCGCGACCCGGCTACAGCACGTCTTCTAATTCTTCGTCGAGTTTTCTACGTCCGCCTCAACCTGGCCAATCCCAATCCCGCTCCGATTAACAGCGACCCTGCAATGCGATTCGAAATTTTCTCGAAACGCGGGTTCTTTACGGCCGACAGTGTTCGGCCGGCCAGCTGCCCGTAGGCGAAGAGTATGGAGAATTCAACGACGATCGAACTGAGGCCGAGAATCACGATCTGTGCGGCAATCGAATAGTTCGTATCAATGAATTGCGGCAAAATCGCCGTGAAAAAGAGGAGCGCCTTCGGGTTCGCACCCTGGAGCAGGAAACCGTCCGCCCAGATCCGCCAATTCGAAGTGCCGGCCGATTTGTTTTCAGGCACCGCCAGGAGGGCGGATTTCGAAAAGAAGGATTGAAGGCCGAGATAGATCAGATAGGCCGCACCGGCCCACTTGATGAGGAAGAACAGATCGTAGGAAGCCATAATGATCGCGCCCAGACTCGTTGCCGAAAGCGCGAAGTACACTGCGTTCGTCGAAAGAATTCCCAAGCTCGCCCAAACGGACTTCGCTGCGCCCCGCCGGATTGCCTGAGACAAGACGAACAATACGGCAGGCCCCGGTGTCACGCTGAGCACCGCTTCTGTGATCACGAAGAAAAGCCAGGTTTCGAATTTCAAGGGGAATTCAGCGCCTGGCGGGCAGTTTCTGTTTCAATTCCTCGGACCAGTTGATCACCACATTCATGACAGTTGCAGACGTCAGTTGTTCGTTCTCCTTGATCACCAAAAACCGGCCGTCAGCGGCAACATCATAGTTTGGGTAAGACGGAAGAAGAAGGTAAGGCCGTTCAAAGAGGACTTCCGGTCTCGAGGAACGAAAGGTGGGCTGGAAAGTCGTTGATACTGACATCATGTTGTCGCCGTTGCGGTAAAACAGTTGGCGACCATCGCGGGACCAGACCGGTTCTGTTCCGCCGTCAGTCGATACGAGTTCCTTACTGCCAGGCCCGGAGAATGGCTGCACGTAAATTTCATCACGGCCGGATTCGTCCGACTGGTACGCAACCCAGTGCCCGTCGGGCGAGAAAACAAGGTTCGCTTCGTTGAAAGGAGTCTGGAGAAATGGTGACGTCTGCCGGTTCTTGATGGAAAGTATCCAAATGTCCATCAGCGTTACCGGATCAATATCTGTAAACGCCAGCGTTTCTCCATCGGGGCTCCAGGAATTCGGATATTGTGAGTGTTCACTGGTCGTGAGGCGCTCCTCATTTCCTGTACGGTCGGCGGCTTTCCAGAAGAGGTTCCTAGCACGGCCTGCCGGATTGGACATGAACGTCACTTTCTTTCCGTCTGAAGTCCACAATGGCAATTGAGCGACCCCGTCAAAGGTAAGTCGAATGAGGCTTTCTCGAAAAAGATCCGAGATCCACACATCGCCCTTGTTTCCTTCATCAACAACCAGTACCAAGCGTTTTCCGTCCGGAGCAAGCCGAGGATTTCGGTAAGCGCGCGGCGGCAGCGGGAGCGGCTGCTCAGAGCCGCGGTGATCCACCCAAACGAGCGTCCGGTCCGAGACCTTGCTGTCCCCTGGGACATAGACTAGTGACCCGGTATCGGCTAGGGCAGCGTGGGCTGCGCCCGTGTTGTTTCTCGACGGAAGAATACTTTCCACCAGGACGATAGGAGCGCCTGTAACTTCGAGCCGCTGAAGATCGAAAGGAACGGCCATCAGGTTTCCGCCGCGAAGAAACACCACATGCCCAGTCGGCACGTAGCGGCCGTCGCTACCACCTTCGATCAGTACTTTCTTCTCGCCGGTACCCAATTTTAGGATTTCGATACGGGCATCGTCCCAACTGCCCCCGGTTCCTACTGTAAACAAGAGGGCACCACCGCCCGGCAAGTAATGCGGAAAGCGGTGACTGCCCTCTGCCTTCTGCCGATCCAGCCTCGTCAGTGTTTGCGCTGAACCTCCGGCTGCCGAAATGAGTGATAGACCTGAAAAATATCCGGCAGCAAACGCAATGTTTCCGTCACTCCCCCAGCTTCCTCCGCGGCCTCCGTCTTCGACCCGGGATAATGTGACTGGAGGACCGCCGGAAACAGAAACTTTTTTCAACGTGCCCGTTGTAAAAAATCCAACCCATTGCCCGTCGGGCGAAAAGAAGGGACTCCTGGCCCCTTCCGTGCCGGGGAGGGGTTTGGCTTCGAGGCTATCCACCTCCCGAAGGTAAAGCTGTTCAACACCACTCGTGGTAGCGACATAGGCCAGACGTTTCCCATCCCCCGAAAAAGTCATTGCGGTCAGATCCAGTCCAGCCAGCCGTTGCCCGCGCGGTAACGCGATAGAGAAGCGGCCGATCGGGGCAGTGGATAGCGGCTTCAAACGCCAGACAGCCAGGCTCGCGATCGCGCTCCCAATGAGCAGGCCCGCCAGGCCTACCAGCACCGAACGGCGCGACAGAATGGGAGCGATTGTCGGTGAAGCTGCTGGTGGTGCGATGGGCACGGGCGCCGGTTGATCCAACTCGATTACAACGTCGCCCGCATCTCGCGTCCGCTTCTTGATGTCTTTTTGCAAGCAGCGCGACAACAGCGTGCGGATGTTTGATGGAATGTTTACGGGCAGCCTTTCCCACTCGGGTTCAGCCTTAACGACAGAAGCCAAAATCTCCGTCGTGTCTTCTCCGCGGAACGCCGGCTGGCCGGTCAGCATTTCATAGAGCACGCAACCGAACGCCCAAATGTCGGTGCGTTTGTCCGCCGCTCGTCCGCGCGCCTGCTCGGGACTCATGTATGCCACGGTGCCGAAAATCACGCCGCCCATGGTTTGCGCCGCGCTCAACGTCGGTGAGTTGGATGGGTTCTGCGGCGTATTCGTTGCATCGTAGGTTTTGGCAAGACCGAAATCCAGCACTTTCACTTTTCCATCGGGCGTGAGCTTGATATTCGCCGGCTTCAAATCGCGATGCATGATCCCGCGCTCGTGGGCTGCTTCCAAGGCTTCGGCGACCTGCCGGGCGATCGGCACCGCATCTTCTACGGTCATTGGCCCCCGCGCCAAATGTTCATGGAGAGTCTCGCCGTCGACGAGCTCCATCACGATGCAATGGGTACTTCCGGAGTCTTCGAAGCCGTAAATCTGAGCGATATTCGGGTGGTTCAAGGACGCTAGAACCTGCGCCTCGCGTCGGAACCTGGAAAGACGGTCGGGGTCGTCCGCGAAATGTTCCGGCAAGAGCTTCAGCGCGACATCGCGTTCCAGCTTGGTGTCGCGTGCCCGAAACACCACACCCATCCCTCCCTCACCAAGAGGTGTCGCAACGACAAAAGAACCAATGCGTGTTCCCGCGTCGAGTGCCAATTGTTATGTTCCTGAGGCCGCGGCGAGGAATGGGCCGGCTGCCACAAGCTTTTTGCGTTTAGGGTCGACGGTGAGGTTCAATCCCTCGAGTGTTCGCGCCCCCAATAACGGAATATCTCCTTTTTGGGCAAACACGACCTCATCGATGGTGAAATATTTATCAAGCCGAATGATGGCGAATCCCAAAGTCCGAGTTACACTTTGCCCATTCGCCATGACAAACGGCAAGTCCTTCTTCTCTCGCTCGACGCCAATCTTTTCGAGCAAACTGGACGGAATCCACGTGTAATCACTGCCGCTATCCACGAGCAGTTTGGGCACGACCACCGATTTGGTACGGTCGACATGATTCTCAACTTTGCAGCGGACGTAAAATGTGCCCATTCGTTTTTGCCTTTTGACCTTCATGCCGGACCTCGCTTGGAAACGGTCGGAAACCGCTATGTTAAACTAACCGGCTTTTGTTCTGTTAGGAAGGAGTAATACCGGCATGAGTTCCCAAGTCTCGCAAGCCGAAAGCTTGGAGGAAATCCTGCAAACGGTGAGAAATCCGGTTGAATTGTTGCGGAATTCTCAAATCGGTCCCTACGCGTTTCCCGTGGTTCGTTACGAGTTCACGAACTGGAGGGATGAACAGCGTTCGTGGCGCGAAACCTGCGCTCTGTTCGATCAGTCCCATCATATGACGGACGTTTATGTCGAAGGGCCTGATGCGCTCAAAGTGTTTTCGGATCTGGGCATCAATAGCTTCAAGAATTTCAAAGTCAATCAGGCAAAACACTTCGTCGCGTGCAATCACGATGGCTATGTCATCGGTGATGCCATCCTTTTTTACCTGTCTGAGGACAAGTTCAATCTCGTCGGCCGGCCTCCCGCCGGCAATTGGGTGCAATATAGCATAGAGACTGGCCGGTATAAGGCATCGGCGGAAAGAGACGAACGGTCTGCCGCCAATCAGGGACGAAGAAAGTCGTTTCGATATCAGGTTCAAGGTCCCAACGCGCTGAAGGTCATGGAAAAAGTGACTGGAAAGCCTGCACCCGATATCAAGTTCTTCAATATGGATGTATTCCGAATTGCGGGCTGCGATGTTCCCGCCTTACGTCATGGGATGGTCGGGCAGCCGGGCTGGGAACTCTTTGGTCCGTGGGAATATGGCGAAGAGGTCCGAAATGCGATTGTAGAAGCCGGTCGAGAGTATGGGCTCCGGCAAGTGGGCGCGCGAACGTATCCGACGACATGCCTCGAGTCGGGATGGATTCCATCACCACTTCCGGCGATTTACGCGGGCGAAAAGATGAAGCCTTACCGTCAATGGTTAAGCGCGAAGAGCTATGAGGCAATGGCTTCACTTGGGGGCAGCTTTTATTCGGAAAAGATCACAGACTACTACCTGACTCCGTATGACCTTGGCTATGGTCCCTTCGTCAAGTTTGACCATGATTTCGTCGGAAGAGAGACGCTCGAAAAAATCGCTGGCGGGCCCAATCGTAAGAAAGTCACGCTGGTCTGGAATGGCGACGACGTCGCTCGGGTGTGGAGCTCGCTCGTTCATCCTGGGGACATCGCCAAATATATCGACTTACCTCTGGCGAACTACGCGACATTGCCGTTTGATAAGGTTCTGAAGGCCGGAAAGATCGTCGGCTTCTCGACGTACACCGGCTACACCTACAACGAACGGGCAATGGTCTCGCTGGCCGTGCTCGACAACGAGCAAAGTGATCCCGGCACTCAGGTTACCGTCGTTTGGGGGGAAGAAGGACGCGGCTCGTCAAAGGCGACTGTCGAACGCCACGTGCAGGCAGAAATCCGCGCGACAGTCGCTCCTGCACCGATCTCGGAGGTTGCGCGGACGGCGTACCGCCCAAAATGAAGCAAATCGGGGAAGGTACACAAGGCACAAAAAAACCCAAAAGGCACAAGAAACTGGTGCCTTTCTGATCCCCTTGTGCCTTTTGTGGTTACGTACTAAACATGTCGAACGCTTCGAACCCGCCGTTCAGGACTGCAGCCGTTCCCTTGAACCCGAGCCAGCCGGAAATCATTGTCGAGTAGACGCGGCGAAAATCGGTCGTGTAGACCAGATTGTCCCCTTCGTCGAGTTGGGTCAGGCTCGGAATCTTGCCGTAATGGCCGCCTTTCACTCTCTTGCCCGCGACGAACATCAGGTTGGCGGCTCCGTGATCAGTTCCGAGATTTGAATTCTCGGGGACGCGGCGGCCAAACTCGGAAAACATCATCACAACCACGTCGTTGCCTCGACCGATGCGCTCGACATCGGTCATGAACGCCGCGACGGCGTCGGATGTATACGTCAGCAGCCGCTGATGCAGGTCGGCCTGGAAGACGTGCGTGTCAAACGCATTGTTGCGATACGAAACGTAGTACAGCCTGGTCGGCATGCCGGCGTTGATCAAGGCCGCCACTTTCGGAAGATCCAATCCGCCGGTGATGCCGTAATCGACCGGTGATTTGTAATTCGCCCAGGCTTCCTTCACCAATGCGGATGCGCTCTTCGCGCTTCTGGCAATATCCAGAAGAAATCTTCGCGAAGGATTCTCTACGGTACCCGTATCCGCCACCTTTGCGAAAATCTCGCGTTCCTCGTAAAAGCCCTCTCGAGAAAATTTGTTCGGATCATCAAAGACTAGCGGCGTATGCACCTTGCTTCGAACCGCCAGTGACTGGCGGGCATCAATATTGACGAGGAAGTTGGAGGGCGCCTGGGGCGCCATCGCATCAGCCAGACGGCCAACCCATCCGTATTCATCTCCGCGGTTGGGCGCGGCCGTGTGCCAGTACGCCATCGACGTGAAGTGCGAAAATGAAGGGTTCGCATAGCCGCAACCATGCGCGATCGCGAGCCTTCCCTCCTTATATAAGCGTTCGAAACCAACCATGCCGGAATTGAAGCCAAAGTGCTCGTCGATCTTGCGAAGGCGGGCCGGACGCAGTCCGATCTTCGGCCGATGGCGGTAGTACGCATCGTCTCCGTACGGCACGAGCGTGTTCAATCCATCGTTACCGCCCGATAATTCCAGCACGACAAGAATTCGGCCATCGCTCGATGTTTGCGGACCTAGCGCCTGCGCAGCACGCGCAAACAGAGGCGGGACGGGCAGCAGCCCGCTGGCGCCGATGCCAATCCCGTACAGGCCGGCCTTTAAGAGTTCTCTGCGTGTTGTTTTCATAGTTATTCCCTTCGTTAACTCAACTGATACTCGGGTTCGCTCATCAGCAGGTGCAGGAGGAGTCGGAGAGAGTCTTCCATAGAGGTCCTTGCGATCGTGACATCGGACGTGCCCAATTGCCGATTCAAAAAGGAAATCAATTCTTTCCGTTTCTCTTCCACGGGAGGCACACGCATGAAGCGCCGGACAAAGTAATCGACGACTTCAGTCGTGTTCTTCAGACCGGCATTCACGACCATACGCGTCAGATCAAGGTTTGCGGTATTCCGTGGAATAGCCTTGACTCGTTCAATCGCCATCTGCCAGCCGCGGAAGCTCCCGTAGCGTGTGTTGAAGTCCTCATCGCGATCGGCGAGCATGTTCGCTTCGGCCAATCCTCCTTCGCTGCCGCGTTCCGGCATGGTAGCCGTCGAGATATCCAAACCCGCCCTGATTTTATCGGCGACAATCCGAATGTCGGCCGAGGGGTTTGCGCGATCGGGCGGAATAAAGTTAATGTCCGGAAACAACACATCGCGGACAAAGTTGCCGCGCTCCAGCAGCAGGCCGGGCGTCATCCAGCTTCGTCCTTCGGACCAGCCCGCCACGGTCGGGGGCGAGAATAGCCGTTGGCCGAGCACGCCCGTTGCAACGTTGAAATCTGGAACACCGGGGACCTCCGTGAGTCCCAACTTCTTGAAGGTCGAAATCGCGAGCTGGACCGGGCTCTTGATTTGTGTGCCCACGGAGACAGGGCTGTAAAAATCGCGCGAGAGGAAAATCGTCTCGAGCAGCGGGGCGATGTTGTAGCCGTTATTGCGCAGCACTGCACCGAGTTTCTCCTGAAGTTCGGGTGTGATCTCCTGGCGAACGAAAAATCGATAGATTTTTCCCGCGATAAAACGCGCCGTGACCGGCTGTTTCAGGATGATATCGATCACATCCACTCCATCGAAGTTGCCCGTGTTTCCGAGAAACGTCTTCGGAGCCTCGTCGTGCTGCTCTTTATGAACGACGAACTGCAGATCGACGTAATTCCAGCCCGTGAAAGCGCGCGCCGCCTCGCGCACATCCTTTTCCGAATAGTTGCCGACGCCCATCGTGAATAATTCCATGATCTCGCGGGCAAAGTTTTCATTGGGTGCGCCCTTCACGTTCACCCCGGCGTCGAGGAACGACAACATTGCGGGGTCTTGCGCAACAGCCACGAGCAGATCGTGAAAATTTCCGGTTCCTTTCTTCTGGAACAGCTCGAGCTGGCCGAGAGTTTTCCGGTAATCGCGGATCTTGGCTTCGTTCACCGCAAAGTGGCCGTGCCAGAACAACGCCATCTTTTCCTCCAGCGGGTGGCGCGTCTGAAGCATGCGATTCGCCCACCAGTAAGCAACACGCTGGGTCTCCAAAACACTGGCGCGCAGCCAGTAGAAGAATTTATTCACGATCGGTTGTATCGGACGATCCCCGCCCGGTTTGACTTTGATGCCCAGCGCCTCACCTTTTTCCTTGGCCAATTTCGTCACGGCCGGGCGGCTTTCGGGAAAAGGCTCAAGTCCGGGATCGTGGACTCCCGAATGGTCGAATGGCGGAAGATTGTTCTCGATATTCTGAAAGTACACCAGACGCCGGACGGCTTCACTGGGCGTCAATCGGGCGAACGCTTCGATCTCTTCCGGAGTTCCGCCAAAGCCGGCCCGTTCCAGAAGATGCGCTGCAAAATCGTAATTCCAATCGGATGGAGCGATCGGTGTGAGATCATTCTGCCATTGGACTGGACCACTTCTCTGCGCAAGAGCGTGGACTGGGCCCGCCGCCATAATCAGGATGACAACTGCTGTGACCACCCACTTCGGCCTTCGAGGCATGTTAAAAACTCCTTGGTCAGGCTGGGTACGTGAAAGCATTGTAGTCCCGGGCGCAGATACGCAGCAAGTTACATGAATGTACGTTACTGGTGTAACATACGTCGCGCAATATTCCCCTCCTCGCAGAGGAGGGGTGGCGCGACAGCCAGCAGGCCGGAGCGCCGGGGTGGCGCGAAGCGCGAGCCCGGCAGGGCGAAGCCTCAATTGGAGTTCGGCCAAAATGTTTAGCCGGGCTTCTATTGAGGCTTCGCCCTATCGGGCTCGCGCTTCGCGCCACCCCCGTCTGCGCCTGCGCTTCGCTTCGGCGCATCCACTCCTCCACTGCGAGGAGGTGAATGCGCTTTGATCTATGACGCACAAGTTTCTTTTTCCCGTTTGGCTATTTATCGCGGGCCTTCCGCTCTTCGGGCAAGACAGGCTGTACCCGGTGACCACCACCAAGGGCTTTCCCATTGTCCTGACGACCGACCGCTCCTCCTTTGTTGTCGAGAAAGCATTTCAGCACAAGCTCACATTGGGGTATCCGTCGGACGGCAGGTTTCGGCCGGATACGGAAACGCCGCTCATCATACTTTGGTTGAGAGTTCAAAGCCTGTCACCGCGGCCTATGGAGCTGAGTACCGCCAAGTTCACCTGCACAGACGAGGAGGGCCGAACGTATTCGGCTCTAACTCTGGAGGAATTGACGAATCGAATCCTTGCGGGAGGAGGCGGCTCGCTCGGCACAAAAACACTCCGCAGCCTGTCGCTGGGACGCGTCGGTGGTAAGCCATCCGAGGATCAGTTGAGGGCGGACGTCCAGCGGTACAGTTTGCAGTCTTCGCAAATCCCGCCGGCTGGTGTTAAGGAGGGCTTCATCTATTTTGAAAAGCCGCCGCGAAAAAACTATACCGTGAGCATCGCTCTTGGCGATCTCTGGTCTCAACCTCTCGTTTTTTCGACCTCCCGGCAGAAGTAGAGATCCTCTTGAAAAGAATTGTTTTTTCGACAGCACTCGCTTTGACGTTGGTCTGCACCGCCGCCACTGTTCGATCCGCAGGGGGACGCCAAAACAATGTCGTCCTGTTCGTTGCGGACGGGCTTCGTGGTGGAATGGTCGATGCTCATAGCGCGCCACATATGGCGACTCTCGGTGAACGAGGAGTCTCCTTCCCGAACAGCCATTCGGTGATGCCGACCTTCACGATGGCAAATGCTTCCGCCATGGCCACCGGGCACTACCTGGGCGACACAGGTGTTTTTAGCAACACGATTTATGTCGCCTTTCCGGTACCCGCTGCCGCGGGCAACGTCACACCGTTTCTGGAAAACGATGCTGTTCTCGGCGCGCTGGACGATCATTTTGGCGGGGACTACCTCAACGAGACAACCCTTTTGAAAACCCTTTTGAAAGCCGCAAATGATAAGGGATTCAGCACAGCGGCTGTGGGAAAGCTTGGTCCGGCGCTCCTGTGGGATCACACCGATCGCGGGGCCATGCGCACGACCATCATTGACGATTCGACGGGAAGCCCGAACGGAATACCGTTACCCGCCGATATCGTTGAAGCGATGACGGAGACCGGCCTGCCGCTCGTTTCTCCTTCTCGCGGCCCGAATGGACAGGCCGGAACTTTTACCGTACCGGGAACCCAATCGGCGAACATCCAGCAGCAGAGTTATTTTGCCGATGTGGTGACAAAGGTACTCCTGCCGATGTTCAAGAAACGCGGCAAACCGTTCTTTCTTGTCTTCTGGTCCCGTGATCCTGACGGCACGCAGCATACCCAGGGCGACAGCCTCAATCAACTCAAGCCGGGAATCAACGGTCCCACATCGCTCGCAGCGATCAAAAATGCGGACGACATCCTCGGAAAGATTCAAACGGCGTTGTCCGAACTCGGAATGGCCGCCTCAACGAATCTTTTCGTAACAGCGGACCACGGTTTCTCAACCATCTCGACAGAAAGCGAAACCAGTCCCGCCGCGCGCGTTTCTTATAAGGACGTTCTTCCCGGCCATCTCCCACCGGGCTTTCTTGCATTGGATCTGGGACACGCATTGGGTTTGCCCGTGTTCGATCCAGACGACAAGAACTCGCGGATTAGTTCAGGATCACATTCCGTTCGCGGCAATGGCCTGATTGGTGAAAATCCAGCTCGACCGGACGTCGTTGTCGCAGCGAATGGAGGCTCGGATTTGATCTACCTGCCTTCGATGGACCCTAACCTTGCGAAACGGATCGTACGCATTCTTTTCGAGCAGGACTACGTGAGCGGCGTTTTCGTGGACGACGCTTTGGAGCGGATTCCCGGCACTTTGCCACTATCCGCGATCAACCTGAAAGGCCGCAGTTTTACACCGATACCCGCGCTTGCGGTGAACTTCCGGACCTTCGATACAGGTTGCGGCAAGCCGCCCAACTGTGGTGTCGTCGTTGCCGATACGTTTTATCAGCAGGGCCAAGGCCAGCACGGCAGTTTTGGCCGCGCCGATACATTCAATTTCATGGCCGCAGTTGGGCCCGACTTCAAGCACGGCTTCGTGGATCCGGCGCCGGTTAGCAATGCAGACGTCGGCCAAACGCTCGGCGAAATTCTTGCACTCCGAATCAAGCCGCACGGGAGGTTGGTCGGCCGCGTCATCCGCGAAGCCATGCCCGGTGGCACAACGCCGCGTTTTGCAGTCCGGACGCTCGTCTCAGAACCGGGCCACAACGGCCTGGCGACAATCCTTAATTACCAAATTGTGGGCGACACCAAATATTTTGATGCAGCGGGCTTCCGTGGGCGCACGCTTGGATTGACCACTCCGGCTGGAAGGTAGCGGGCGCTCTCCATTCCCCTCCTTGCAGGGGAGGGGTGGATGCGCCATTAACAAAATGCCGCGAAGCCACCGAAGCGGCGCAGACGGGGTGGCGCGAAGCGCGAGCCCGATAGGGCGAAGCCTCAATGAAAGACCGGCAAACCCTCGATTTCGCCGAACTGACCACTAATTGAGTCGCCCATATCGGGCTTGCGCTTCGCGCCACCCCTGTGCGCGCTGTTACTCAGTACCGGTTGGCGATAGGCAACTCCTTCGCCGGATAAAGCGAAATGATCTTCGCTCCTTCGGGTGTCAGAACCACCATCTCTTCAATGCGCGCGGCAGAAATTCCGTCGGTCGCGGGGCAGAAGGTTTCAACTGCAAAGACCATGCCGGCCTTCAGCTCGTAAGGTTCGATGAATGAGTTCAGCCGTGAAATGAGCGGCCGCTCGTGGAGGCCTAGTCCGAGCCCATGGCAGAAGTTGAGACCGAATGCCGCCATCTCACTTTCGAAACCGATATCGGAGGCTTTGGGTAACTGTTCGGCCGCCTTGTCGGTGCCGATGCCCGGCTTGAGCATGGCGATGGCGTCGTCCATCCATTGGCGCGCGCGCTTATAGGCATCGCGCTGCGATTGCGTCGCGCTGCCGACGGTGAATGTGCGGTAATAGCATGTGCGATAGCCAATGAAGGAATGGATGATGTCGAAATAGGCCTGATCGCCCGGGCGGATCAGCCGGTCGGTGAAGTTGTGCGGATGCGGGCTGCAGCGCTCGCCCGAAATCGAATTGATCGCTTCGACACAATCGGATCCCATTTCATACAAACGTTTCGTTGCGAGCGCGACGATCTGGCTTTCCTTCACACCGGGCTTCAATTCGGCGGCAATATCCTGGTAGACGCCATCCACCATGCTCGATGCGATGTTCAGCAGCGTAATCTCGTCGTGGCTTTTGATCTCACGCGCAGCGAGCATCATCTGCTGGCCGTCGCGGACCTCGATGCCTTGTTCCTGCAGAGCGAAGAGCATCGGGGGTTCGCATACGTCGAGGCCAAGCGGCATATCGGCGACGGCCTCTTTCTTGAGAAGGTCTTTAATCTCTTTTGCGGCTTGCTTGAATAAACCGACTTCGGGTCCGATCGCTCCCCGCATTCCGGGATTCCCGGCGCGAATATGATCCTCGTGCAGCCAAGGACAATAAATGCGATGATGACGCGCCGCCGATCCGAAGTCCCAAACCCAAGGATCGCCGGTTCCCGTCAGCAGGCAATACCGGATCAGCTTGTCACGCGCCCATTCGCCGATGACAGTGCTCGAGATGTAACGGATATTGTATTGATCAAAAGAGAGCATCGCGCCCATGCCGGACTTTGCCAACGCCTCGCGCGTGCGTGCGAGCCGATACCGGTGCAAACGCCGGAAGTCGACGCGCTCTTCGAAATCCACTTGCGTCGTTCCGGGAGCCTGAAGCGGCCGGTGCCATCGGTGCCCTGGTTTCAGATCGTCTTCGTTGACGGGCAGGAATTCGGGCTTGTTGAGTTTCTTTGCCATGATTCCTCTCTTTTTTACGTTTCGCTATGGGTAGCAGTAATCCACTGTCCGGGCGTACGGAGCGCGTCTGCCAGATCGTTGAGAAAAAGAGCTGCTCGAGCGCCGTCGACGACGCGATGATCACCGGAAAGCGTCAGTGTCATCATCGGGCGGACAGCCGGTTGACCATTGAGCGCAACAACGCGATCCGCGATGCGGCCCACAGCGAGAATCGCGGCCTGAGGCGGCGCGATGATGGCGTTGAACGCATCCACGTTATACATGCCGAGATTGGTGATCGTAAATGTGCCGCCGGCTACGTCGGCCGGTCTTAGCCGTCCGTTACGCGCGCGATCGGTCAGTTCCTTCCGCTGAGACGCGATCTCAGTGATGCCGGCTTTGTCGGCATTCGAAATTACCGCTCCCACTACGCCATCCTGAACCGCCATGGCAACACTAATATTGATGCTGGAATTCAGACGGATGGCGCCGTTGTCCCATGTTGCATTCACCTTGGGATGCCTCGTGAGGACTCTCGCAACGAGCGCCACCAGAAGATCGGTGTGCGTGACGGTTTTAGACCCCAACGTTTCGCGGAGGTCGATCAAACCGCCGGCATCCACATCACGCACGAGGAAAAAATGCGGAACCTGAGTCCAGCTTCGGGTCGTGCGCTCGGCCATTAACCGGGCAACGGCGCTGAGCGTGGAGGGCGCTGCGACAGGCGTTGCGGCGGGTGGGGCTTCGGCGGCTTTGAGAACATCTTCGCTGGTGATGACGCCATCGGGCCCTGTGCCGACGATTTTCGTGATATCGACGCCTTTTTCGTTAGCAAGGCGGCGCGCCTTGGGAGAAATTTGTGGAGACTTAGGCCCCTGTACTGTAGGGGCGGTCTTTTCTTGGGGCTGCGCGCTATCGCGCTTGCGCTCCGCGGATCGCCCTGGGCGGTCATCTATTGAGGCTGCGCGCTCTCGCGCTTGCGCTTCGCGGACCGCCCCTACAGCCGCCCGGGCCGTAGGCGTTGCGGCGGGCAAATCTGCTGGAGGTTGTTCGCCTGGGGAGACGAGCCAGGCGATGGTTTGGCCGACGGGAACCACATCGCCTTCATGCGATTTCACGCCGGCAAGGACGCCGTCGGCGCTGGCCTCGACTTCCACGACCGCCTTATCCGTCTCCACTTCAAGAAGGACCTCGCCTTTGCTGACGGTATCGCCTTCTTTTTTCAGCCAGGAGACAATCTTTCCGGTTTCTTGCGCCATTTCGAGCGCAGGCATCACGATGCTGGTAGCCATTATCGGCCGCAAAGTGCTTTTGCCGCTTCGAACACCGTCTGTTCGTTGGGAACAGTCGCGTCTTCGAGCGGCGGCGAAAATGGAATGGGAACGTGCATCGCTCCGATACGCTTTACCGGTGCTTCCAGATCAAAGAATGCTCCTTCGGCAATCACGGATGCGATTTCCGCCGTCACTCCATATCGTCCATATCCTTCATCGACGACGATCACGCGCGAGGTTTTCTTTGCGGATGCGATCAGTGCTTTTTCGTCCAGCGGCCAGACGGTGCGAGGGTCGATGACTTCCGCGCTGACGTCGTGCTCCTCCAACATTTGGGCCGCGCCTAACGCGACCTGCACCATGCTGCTCGTCGCGACGATAGTAATGTCCGTGCCGGCGCGCTTCACGTCAGCGACGCCAAACGGAATCGTGTAGTCCTCTGCAGGCACGGAGCCCTTCAGCTTGTACATCATCTTGTCTTCAAAGAAGACCACCGGATTGTCGTCGCGAATCGCGCTCTTCAGAAGACCCTTCGCGTCGTATGGTGTCGATGGCAATGCGACCTTCAATCCGGGAATGTGGCAAAACCATGCGTGCAGCGACTGCGAGTGTTGCGCGGCCGACCGGCGGGTTGCGCCGAGCGTGGCGCGCATCACCATTGGAACCTTCCACTTGCCTCCGGACATGTAATGGACTTTCGCGGCCTGGTTCACCATCTGGTCCATGACGAGAGTGGAGAAGTCGCCGAACATGATATCGACGATGGGACGCATACCCGTCATTGCGGCGCCGACAGCAATACCTGTAAATCCGGCTTCGGATATCGGCGTATCCAAAACGCGTTCCGTGCCGAACTCCTCGACCAATCCTGTAAGGACCTTGAACACGGTGCCCGCTTCCGCAATGTCTTCACCGCAAATGAAAACGCGCGGATCGCGGCGCATCTCTTCCGCCATGGCTTCGCGGACAGCTTCGGCCATTGTGAGTTCTCGAGTTTCAGGCATAAACGTCCTGGTCCGCCTTGTCCCGATCGGGATAGGGAGCAGCGATCGCAAATTGGACCGCCTTTTCCACTTCCGACTTCACTTCCGATTGAATCTGATCAAAGCGAGCGCGATCGGCAAGATTCTGAGAGATCATCCAATCGGTGAGTAAATGGATCGGGTCCCGCTCGGTTTTCCACATCTGCTCTTCCTGCTTCGATCGATAGTATTCACGATTGATGTCGCCCACGTGGTGTCCCATGAACCGATAGGTGTTGCACAGTAAAAACGTTGGGCCGGCGCCCGAGCGAGTTCGGTCCACGATCCCCTTGGCCATTTGGTAAACGGCGCGCACGTCCTGTCCATCTACGGTTAGGGCGGGCAGACCGAAAGCTATGGCACGCGTCAACATATCGCCTGCGGCCGTTTCTGAATTATGGGTGTATTCGTTATAGAGGTTGTTTTCACAGACGTAGATGACGGGAAGTTTCCAAAGTGACGCCATGTTCATCACTTCATATAACAAGCCTTGTCCGAGCGCGCCGTCGCCGAAGAAGCACACTGCGACTTGCCCGGTCTTCAAACGTTTCGCGGAAAGGGCCGCGCCCGTGGCGATTCCTGCGCTGCCGCCGACGATGGCATTGGCTCCGAGGTTTCCCGTATCCGGGTCGGCGATGTGCATGGAGCCGCCCTTTCCTTTACAGTAGCCGGCTTCTTTGCCGAGCAATTCGGCAAACATCCTGTCGAGTGCAGCACCTTTGGCGAGACAGTGTCCGTGGCCCCGATGTGTGCTCGTGATGTAATCGGCCGGCTCGAGCGCGGCACAGACGCCAACGGCAACCGCTTCTTCGCCTATATAAAGGTGGGCGAGGCCGGGCATCAGGGCGCGAGTATAAAGGTCATTGACCTGCTCTTCGAAGAGCCGGATCATGACCATCCGCCGGTACATGTGAAGCGACTGTTGGGCCTCAATTTCGGACTGAGTTTTTAGCCGATCGACAGCGGTTGTCATTTTGAAACTCCAGACATTTAGTTACTTATTTCGCCCTGTCGGGCTCACATTGTTTAAGGCTGCGGCCTGTCGGCCTTGCGCTTCGCCCGCTCCGCTCATGTTTTCCAATACCTTGAAGATGATCGCGAAGTCTTGCTCGGCAAGGCCCATGGCACGCGCAGCCGTGAGGAATTCATTCGCGATGGAAGTTGTCGGTAGCGGTACTTGGACTTGCCGGCCCAGCTCCAGAGCGAGCTGCATGTCCTTCTGCATCATGTTCACGTTGAACCATGCCTCCTCGGGCATCTTCAACACGAACGGTCCGCGATATTGAAGCATCGGCGACGCGGCTACGCTGTTCAAGAGCACCTCCAGTGCAACTTCCCGCGGGATTCCGCTCTTTTCGGCAAGCAAAACGCCTTCAGTGAAGGCCAATAGCTGTACAGGCAGAGCGAGGTTGGTCGCGATCTTCATTACAAGGGCCAGTCCATTTTCGCCTACGTACGTGACCTTCGGTCCAAGGTCGAGCAGCAGCGGCTTGACTCGCTCAAACGTCTCCGGCCGGCCACCGACCATGACGGAGAGCTTTCCCTGCTGGATCGTGAGGACGCTTCCCGAGACAGGCGCGTCAACCATGTCAGCGCCCGTTTCGCGAACTCTAGCCGCAAGAGCGCGGGAGACGGCGGGACTGGCGGTGCTCATGTCGATCCATACTTTACCCGGACCGAGTCCCTCGATGATGCCGTTCGGACCTTCAGCAATTCGGGAGAGCGCTTCGGAGTTCGTCACCATTGAAAGAACGAAATCCGTGGAAGCGGCGACGGCGCGCGGAGAATCGGCGAACTTCAGCCCTTTATCAATGAGCCACTGAGCTTTGGAACGGGTGCGGTTGTAGCCTGTGACGGAGTGGCCTTTTTCGAGGAAACGGTTCACCATCTGGCCGCCCATCGTCCCCAAACCGACATATCCGATATTTGCCATTTACTCCACCCAAACCGTCTTGATATTCGTAAACTCCCGTATACCGTGGACTCCAAGCTCGCGGCCGTGGCCGGAGGATTTTACACCGCCAAAAGGCATTCGAGGATCGGAAACCACCATCTTATTGATAAAAACCATTCCGGCCTCGATCTCATTTTCGAACTGTTCGCGCTCCTTGGGATCGTTGGTCCAGGCGCTGGCGCCCAGTCCAAATCTGGAATCGTTGGCGAGCCGGATGGCGTCATCAATATTCTTCACGCGAAACACGGAAGCCACGGGACCGAATAATTCCTCACGATAAGCGGGCGAATCCTTCGGGATGTTCGTCAGGACGGTGGGCTCGTAATAATTTCCGGGACGCTCGATCGGCTTGCCGCCGGTTAAGACACGCGCGCCGGCCTGGATTGTTTTCTGAACGTCGGCGTGAAGCGATTTCACCGCATCGGCCGTGGAAAGCGGGCCGAGCTCGGTTTGCGGATCCATCGGATCGCCGACTTTGAGGGACTTCATTCTGGACACGAAGCCGCTTTCGAATTTTTCGGCGATTTCGTCCAGGACGATAAACCGCTTCGCAGCAATGCACGACTGCCCGTTGTTGATTATCCGGGCTTCCACGGCAGTCGCGATGGCTTGATCCAGACTTGCATTACGAGTAACGATGAATGGATCGCTGCCGCCCAGCTCCAGTACGACCTTCTTTATGCGTTTCGCCGCAGAGACACCCACCTGAATGCCGGCACCTTCACTACCGGTCAATGTGGCGGCTGAGACGCGATCATCCGACAAAACCGCATCGACCTGCTGTGCGCCGATCAGCAGGGTTTGGAAAGCCCCTTGGGGAAAACCGGCTTGTGACAAAATTTCTTCGATCTTGAGCGCGCATTGCGGCACATTGGACGCATGTTTCAGCAGTCCGACGTTTCCTGCCATCAATCCCGGAGCAACGAAGCGGAAGACTTGCCACAACGGGAAATTCCACGGCATCACAGCCAAGACAACTCCAAGCGGTTGATACCGAATAAAGCTTTTCTTTGCAGGCGTCTCGACAACTTCATCGGCCAGAAACCGTTCAGCGTTCTCCGCGTAGTACCGGCAGACCCATGCGCATTTGGCTGCTTCAGCGACCGCCGACTTCAATGTTTTGCCCATTTCGGTCGTCATCAGGCGGCCGAGCGCCTCTTTTTCGGCTTCCAGAATCTCGCCGGCTCGAGCCATCGTTCGGCCACGTTCACTGAATGAAAGTTTTCGGAATTTTAAAAATGTGTCCGCGGCAAGCTGCAGCTTTTTCTCGATTTGCGCATCCGAAAGCGGTTCGAACGTTTTCAGAACCTGTCCCGTCGCCGGATTAATGCTCGCAATAGCCATAATGGTTTTGCCTCTCCCTCCGAATTGGACCAGACTAGTCGAAAAGTCCGTTGCGGATCAAGCAGGCCCCTGAGATACCATCGTTAATCGAAAACCGATGTCGATACCTATCCGTTCCCCCGAAGACGAGAAAGAACAACCGCTGATACCGCAGGAAACATTCACGGCTCTGCGTGCTGAAATCGAGCGACTGTTGACGGAGCTCGAGACGCTCGGAGCAGGCCTCAAAGAGAACTTTGAACGGTCGATATCGACCGTTGCTCTCGCTGTTGAGGACCAGATCAAGCAGGCTGTATGTGCGGCGGAACAGGTAGCGCGAACGCAAACGCAGCTGGAACTCCGTACGAAGTACGGCCAAGAGTACGAGATGGCTATAGCTGAAACGGCGGTGATGGAGCGCCGGCTTCAGATAGCGAACAAACAGTTTGAAGAGCAAAAGCGCAACATGGCGGTGAAGCTTGACGAAACCGAACAGGCTCTCAGCAAATCTCAAGCAGATTACCGCCAAATGGCCGATGAACGACAGGAACTCCAGGATAAGCTGCAACAGGCCGCCGAGAAGCTGTCCGCTACCGGGCAGAGTCTTGCCGAAGCTCAGGCTCAGTTTCGTCAGCTCAGCGTGGAAAAGATCGAGATTGAAACAAGACTCCAACAGTCGGAGGACAAGCGTATCGAAGCGCAGCAATCGGTTAAACGGCTGCTGGCAGACACGGGTCAAGCGGAAACGGAAATAAAAGAGCTGGAAACTCAGCTAAAAGAAGCGCAAAGACGCCGCTCGGAAGTAGAGGAAGCTCTTATCAAATTGCAGGCGGAGTTGAAGCTTACAGAGGCTGAAGCTTCAGCGGGAAAGGGTGAATTTGAAACCCGGCTGAAGGAAACGGCCGCCAATCTTTTCGAAACCGAGCTCACTTTGGGCAAGCTCCGTATGGATTTCAATCAGCTTCAAGGTGAAAACCAGCGCCTGGAAAGCAAGGTGGGCGATGCCACGGCCCATCGAAGTGATGCCGAAATCCGCCTGCAGGAGGCAGCCGAACGCTTTGCCCAGGCCGAAGAATCGATCTCGTCTTTGCGAGAGGAAGCAAACCGGGCAAACGCAGGACGCACAGAACTCGAAGGCAAGCTAAAAGAACTTACAACGAGCCACGCGGAACTTGAAGAACGGTCAAATCAGACTGAGGCGGCGCGGTCGCAACTCGAGGCGCAGTTAAGGGTCGACCGCGATCGCTGTTTGTTTTTCGAACAAGAGGTCCAAAAGCTTGAAGCAGAATTGCGAGCGGCCAAAGCCGCGGCCGCAGCTGCTCCAAGGCGAGAACTTACAGCACCTGGTGACGGTTCCGGTTTGACGACTGATTCCTCGAAGATACTTGAGGAGGTGGCTCGCTCCGAAGCCAGGCTCGCTGAAGTCCTCAAGCTGATCGACGATCCGGCGTCCGCGCTCTCCACAGTCATGCGTAAAAACGTCGAGAAAACTGAGATCGAGGCTTACCTCAGGGGTATTCGCTTCGCCACCGGTCAGACGGAATCCAGCTAGGGTGATTGGCCTTAAACATTGCGCCTACTTCTCATTTTCATCTATCCTCTCGGCTACGATTCCTGAACAGGAAGCTGAGGTATAAATAATGATGCGTCTGATTCCATTCATTTCTTTTGTGCTTGTGGCAGTTGTCTCGCTGGGGGTGGAGGCCGGGCAGGTCCGCTCGATCTCGGACCGTGTGTATTCCGATGCGCAGGCATCGCGTGGGCAGGACATTTACAAATCGCAATGCGCCGAATGTCATGGCAATGCGATGGAAGGGGGAAGCGGGCCACCGCTTGTGGGCGACGAGTTTCTCGCGAACTGGAGCGCGCGGCCCTTGACGAATCTTGTGGACAAGATTCAGAAGACGATGCCGTTCACGTCGCCCGGGAGTCTTTCGCGGCCTCAATCCATCGATCTCGCTGCGTATATTCTCCGGAGCGGAAAATTTCCTGCCGGACAAACAGAACTCAATGAGGCCGCACTGGCTCAGATTGCGTTTCCGGCCGCGCGCCAGTCTGCCGCGCCTCCTGTGACGTCCTCGGGCGGTTCTCTTCCGCCGCCTGAAGGAAATCTGGCGGAGTTGATGCGGGCCATTGCGTTTCCCAATGCAAACATCATTTTTAATACCCAGCTCAAAGATCCGGGAGCCCAAGCGAAAAAGGAACTGGCGAAATCACCTTTCGACTACGTTGAGTGGGGAGCCACGGTTTACCCCGGATGGTTGGCCATTGATCAGGCCGCCGTTGCGCTTAGCGAGAGTGCGCCTCTTCTCTTGACTCCGGGACGCAAATGTCAAAATGGCCGGCCCGTACCCTTCGATCGCGCCGACTGGAAACAGTATGTTGCGGCATTGGTAGAGGTGGGGAAGCTCGCTCATCAGTTGTCACAAAAGAGAGACTACGACGCGTTCCTGGACATCAGCGAGAAATTGAACGACGCGTGTGCAAACTGCCACAAGGTTTATCGGGACAAGGGGGGCGCGGAAGGGAGCGGAGCAACCCGATGCCAGTAGGCCGTGATAGGAGCGCCTGACTCGATGGCCTGGGCGCGACACCAGGCCAGCAACGCTGAAGGAGGGCGAACATGCGATTCAAATTGGCTTTTGGTCTTGCGGTGACTTGTGCCGTTGTGTTCAATTTGCCGGCGTGGTCACACCATTCCCATGGCAATTATGTCGACGCCTTCATGGACATTGAGGGTATCGTCAAGGAAGTACACCTGATCGTCCCCCATTCGTGGGTCTACGTAGAAGTCAAGGATGCCGGCGGCGAACCGCAAATCTGGGCTTTGGAAGCAACGGGCCGCGCCGGCCTTCAAAGAGCGGGGGTGACAGCCGACACCGTCAAGCCCGGCGACACCGTCAAGGCGCGATGCCATCGCCTCAAGGATGGATCTAACGGCTGTCTTTTGGGATTCCTGAAACACAAGGACGGTAAAGTCGTCGACTGGGACGGCAATAACGCGCCCGCGCCCACAGATTTTTAAATGACAATTGAGCATTGAACAGTGAACATTGAACAATTTTTTTGGGGAAATGTTCATTGAGCAACGTTCAATTGTCATTTTTCATTTAGGGGAGCATCTCCTGAAATGAGAGTTGGTTTCATCGGTCTCGGCCGCATGGGCAAAGGAATGGCGCGTCGCATTCTCGGCGGCGGCCACGATCTGGCCGTTTACGACGTTGTGCGCGAATCGACCACGGAGTTCGGCGCGGCAGGCGCGAGAATCGCGTCATCGGTTTCAGATGTGTCAAAAGGACGCGACGTGGTGATCACGATGCTGGTTGAAGATGAAAGCGTGATCGACGTGGCTCTTGGTCCAGGCGGGCTGCGGGACTCGCTTCCGCCGGGATCAATCCATCTCGCGATGGGGACATACGGAGTGGCTGCGATCCGAACTTTGGCGGAGGCTCATGCGAAAGCGAATCAAGTCCTGGTTGCCGCGCCCGTTTTGGGCCGGCCGGACCTTGCGGCTTCAGGCCAGCTTGGAATCGTAGCTGCCGGTTCCCCCGGCGCCGTGCGGCGATGCGATCCGCTGTTTCAAGTCATTGGCCGCCGGACTTTCGAGGCCGGCGAGAAGCCGGAATTTGCGACGGCGATCAAGTTGGCCAACAATCTTGTGCTTGGCGCTGCTATCGTGGCGCAAGCGGAGGCGTTCTCGCTTGTACGCAAATACGGAGTCGCGCCTCAGGTCATGTACGATGTGATGACCGATGGATTGTTCGCCGGAGCACCCGCGTATAAGGGTTACGGCAGGACGATGGTCGATGAAACGTACGACAAGGTCGGATCTCCGGTTCAGGTCGGAATCAAAGACGCCAATTTGATATTGGCAGCGGCGGATCTGGCTCGCGTCCCACTGCCGACCCTGGATATTTACCGTGATCGTCTTTTGGGTGCGATTGCACACGGCGATGGCGACAAGGACCAGGCGGTTCTCGCGCGAGAACAGGCGCGAGCATGCGGGCTGGAATAAGAATAGGGGCGCACACCTGAACTCCCGAATTCAATTCGGGAGTTCAGGTGTGCGCCCCTAAGCAATCAGGAGCAATCATATGGATCTGGGCAAAGGCCTCGGCCATCTTACATATTCGACACTGGTTCATCCCGGCGACAATTGGAGTGAGATCTGGAACAGCCTGACAACATACGTTCCCAGAGTGAAAGAGCGCATCGCGCCAAAGGAACGATTCGGTGTGTCCTTACGCCTGGCGGCGGAGTCGGCACAAACGCTCGTCAGCAATCGGGCCGAGCGCGACAAGCTGAAGAAGTTTCTCGACGACAACGACATGTATCTCTACACGGTGAATGCGTTTCCTTACGGTCCCTTCAAGGGACGCACCGTCAAAGAGCAAGTCTACGAGCCCGACTGGCGCACCGAAGAACGGACGCAATACACGATCAATGTTGCTGAGGTCCTGGCGGATGTCGCGCCCGAAGGAACGACGCCCTCGATCCAGAGTCCACCTCTCGGCTTCAAGCCGCGCGTCACCGGACCCGAGGTCGTTGCCGAATTCACGGAACATGTGCTGCGCGTTGTGGCGCACCTCGTGGAACTCCAGGACCGAAGTGGCCGTACTGTTGGCCTGGCGCTCGAACCCGAACCGTATTGCTTCCTCGAAACGACGGACGAAGTAGTGGACTATTTCACCCATCATCTGTATTCGGGAACGGCTGCGGCCAGGGTTGCGAAGCTTGCCGGAATTCCGATTTCCGAGGCGCACTCAGCACTGCGGCGTCATCTGGGCACGGTGTTCGACATTTGCCATCAAGCCGTCGAATACGAGAACATTTCGGTCTCGCTGCAGAAACTCGTCGATGCGGGCATTCCCGTTTTCAAGCTGCAGGAGGCGGCCGCCATTTACGTGCCCCAGGTGACTGAGAAAGCCATCGACGTGTTGCATCGCTACGCTCAAACCATTTATCTGACCCAGACGCTCGAGAAAAAAGACGGTAAGTTCACGATGTTCCTCAATCTTGAAGACGCTTTCGCCGCCTGGAAGTCGAACCCGGGTCCGCGCGAATGGCGGACACATATTCACGTGCCCGTGTTTTTGGATGACCTCGGACTTTTCCGGACTACGCGCTTTGCTATTGAGGATGCTCTCCGGTTCCACAAAGCCAATCCGGTGTCTCGACAGCTCGAGATCGAGACCTATACGTGGGACGTACTACCGGACAGCCTCAAAACCGGCGATATCGTGGACTACGTCTGCAAAGAACTTGAATGGGTGCAGGGCCAGTTAAAATGACAATTGAACAGTGAACAATGAACATTTTTTCGGAAATGTTCATTGTTCACTGTTCAATGTTCAATTGTCATTTAAGATATCCGAATGAAGGAGTACCGCGGGTCGGCCGCCAGGCATTCCACTTCCGGAATGCCCAACTCCCTCCGTACGATGTTCGTTCCGCGGACCAGGGCCACAGTCTTGTAAAACGCGTGACGGCGGCTCATTCCTTCGCGTCCCATACCGCAGTCGGTGCATACCGCCAGGCGTTCGGGCGAAACGTATTTGAGCGTCCGGCGTAGAAGTTCGGCGACTTCTTCAGGAGTTTCGACTTGCAGGGTGTGGTGATCGATCACTCCGATGGCAATCTTCTTTCCGGTAATTTGCTTGCAAACTGCTTCGAGGTCCATCCCGTTCGAACTTTTCATTTCGAATGTGATCAGATCGGCATCGACCTGATTCAGGACTTCCAGCGCCGGCTTGTAGGTTTGCACCTCGGCGAACATCCGCTGCTGCGACGGGTTTCCCCAACAGGTGTGGCACCACACTTCGGTCTTCTCGCGCAGTCCCTTGACGGTATTGTTGAAGACTCTCAGCATGAAATCGAGCGTGATGTCTTTGTTGGGAACAGGCCGCGCAGCGAGCAGGTGAAGTTGCGGATCCTCGATCTGGATCACGGGACAACCGGCATCGGCAAGGTCATGCAGTTCCTTGTTAAAGGCGTCACTAACGGCCATGATCCGCGCAGGCAGATCCTTGTAGTGTTCATCCTGAACAGCGTATGCGACCAGTTCCGGCGCAACAGTGCCGAATTTGACGGGCCGCGTGGTGAGGCGCTGTGCCGCCTTCCATATTTCGGCATACTGCATTTCGCCTGGTCCCACAGGTCCCACGATCTTCGGCATCACTCGGGCTTCCAGATAATCGTGGAGGATATGACCGCGCGGAAACCCGATCCCGCCGGCGCCGCCGCGCGCCAGTTGAGGGTGACTGGCTTCGAAGCCCGACATATGTCGCGGTGGATAACTGGTCCAGGTTTGGCCGCCGACATCCTGATCGAAGCGGCAATCACCGTCGGTCACAATGTCGAGCCCTGCGACTTCCTGATCCCGCAAATAGACGCCAAGTGCATCCGTGTATTGCTCGCGGAATTTGTTGTTCGACATGGCATCGACAAAGGACCGCGTGCCCAAGTTCTCGGTGTACCAACTTGGCCGCGGCAGCGAACCGATGATGGTGGTTGGTAATATTTTTCCTTTTGTCGCCTTTAACACTGTCTATTTCGCTTTCTTAGTCAACAGCAGCCAAACGATGGTTCCCAAAACCGGACACAGAGCCACAATCCACCAAGCCTCCGCATATCGATGCTGGTTGAACAGCGTACCAAGGCCCATCACTGGCGTTTGTAAGAGGATGTAATTGACGAGAGCAAAGGATCCGGACGCTATGCCTGTCATCATCGCCGCCTGTTCGCGCGGGAATGAGTATGAGGCGGCCTTCAAAGCAACCATCTGGAACCCGCCGGCTATGAACGTTGACCAAGACATTATTGCCATCGTGATCGCGATCGAACGAGTCCCACTGGTGGCGCCGAGAACGAGTGCGAACGCCGTGAGGATGATAAAGAGCCCTGCGGGACGCTTATTGTCCTGAGCGTAACGGTCCGCAATCCATCCCCAGAAGAAATATCCGACGCCCCAGGCCAGCGCCGGCATCCACAAGAGGTAGGCGAGGTCTCTCTGTGAGACTCCAAGCCCGGCGCTGAGGTATACAGAAAGGAGAGTCACGATCGGTCCCGCTGAAATTGCCGGCAGTCCGTAACTGAATATCAGCGCCCAGACCCGGCGTTCCCGGAAGTTCGGTAACGAAAACTTCATCGTTTTCTGTTCGGTTTTGGGAAGGAATGGGGGACGCGAAACGGCTGCCCAGAAAATGAGCCAGGCAACTCCGAAAGCACCGGAAATGACGAACGCAGTACGCCATCCGTATTGCAGGGCCAACGGCACAATAATTAACGGCGCTGCCACACCGCCGAGCGTTCCGCCGCTGAACGACAAAGCCATGGCGCGTGCTCGCCGGGTGGCGGGAAGTGATTCGACGGCCGTTCTGACGCCTCCCGGAAACGTGACGCCTTCCCCGATGCCAAGCAAAGCGCGAGCCATTGCAAAACCGATGAATGCCGTCATCCATCCGTGAGACACGCTGGCGAAGGTCCAGATCGCAACTCCCAACATCATCCCTATGCGCAGGCCGACGTAATCCAGTATCGATCCCCAGAGCGGGTTTCCCAGCGTGTAGGCGACAAAGAAGTACGCATTGATGCTGGCGAACTGCTGCGCCGTCAGTCCGGTCTCGTTCAGAATGGTCGGCGCCAGCGCCGCCAGGATCGTGCGGTGGAAAAAGGAGAGCCACGAGCACGCGGCCATGGCCAAACACGGCACCCACATTTGCCACGTCACGGATGGACCGGCGGCTGCTGCCGCCGTCGCCGTGACTGTTTTCACACCCGTTGTCGTCGACATAAATTTCTCCTCCGGATTACGCTACTTTCTCGACCTTTCCGGAACTGGCGGATCGTATCACGGCCTCGGTCACTGCAGCGCCGTGGATCATCTGATCGAGCGGAATCGGAAACGCCGGGCCGCCGCCGGCTGCTCTGGCAAAGGCTTCCAATGTGACGCGGCCGGCGTCGAGTGTTTCCGCCTTCCATGCCTCGGCATCACCTTTCGCCGGTTGAAACTTGCACGTACCGAATAATCGCGTACGCCGTTCTTCCGAGGAAGCTCCCGCGACATGGGTCATGCCTTCCAGACGTACCCACCCTTTCGAGCCGAAGACTTGAAAGCTGAAGCCCGGCCCCGTCGCGGTCAGTGTACCCAGATAGCCCGACATGCCTTCCTTCATGCGGAAAAGGAGGATGAAAACGGCGGTTATAGCCGAGACCGAGCGTAATACCGGCTTTGCGCGTCGCATCAACGGCTCGTTCGGCATCGCTCTTGTTAAGAGCGAATGGCTTCTCGCAAAAGACGTGCTTTCCAGCCTGTGCCGCGGCGACCACCTGCCGGGTATGCATGGAATGCGGTGTGCAAAGCACAACGGCCTGAACAGTCGAATCCTTCAGAAGGGCGTCGAAGTTTTCCGCAAGACGAAGCTTGTAAGTGTCCGCGAATGCCGTCACCTCCGGTGACACGGTTCGTGTTGCTCCCGCAACGAACCGAATAAAATCGCTGCCTTGCCCCGACTCCACAAGAGTCCTTCCCCACCATCCAAGGCCAACGATCATGACGAATCTTCTCCAATTGTCTGCGCGCTATAGTAAGTTGAATCGGCCACAAAAAGGCACAAAATTCACCAAAACGATTTTGTGTGTTTTGTGCCTCTTTGTGGCTATTTCTGCCGTAGAAATTACTTCTTGTTCAGTCCGCCGGCGGGATTTCTCGTTCTCTGGTTGAACGACTGCTCATCGATTGGGGCGCAGAATTCTTCCCGAATTTCGCGTTTCGGCTGCAGTCTCCACATCTTCTTTTCGCTGGTCCAAGGTCGCGTATAGAACTTCGGATCATCCATCACCATGGTGACTTCCATGTTGTCTCGATCGAGGCGGCGCCAGCGTTCTGTGAGATGCATCTCATCGCTGTGGACGTCGCCAAAATGAT
>Ga0209470_1000222_pt1 | contig 45237 bp, 45 predicted proteins | sample GraSoiAngelo_125_FD_185882 | JGI IMG/M metagenome (GOLD analysis project Ga0209470, IMG submission 185882) | Grasslands soil microbial communities from the Angelo Coastal Reserve, California, USA - 14_0927_05_40cm (SPAdes) (version 2) | ecosystem: Environmental > Terrestrial > Soil > Grasslands ... | reverse complement strand
ACCCGGGGTTCTATCTGACCGGCGACGCGGGCTATCGCGACGACGACGGCTACCTCTACATCATGAGCCGCGTGGACGACATCATCAACGTGGCGGGCCACCGGCTCTCGACGGGCGCGATGGAAGAGGTGCTGGCGTCGCATCCCGACATCGCAGAATGCGCGGTGGTCGGCGTGGCCGACGACATCAAGGGCGAGGTGCCGGTGGGCTTCGTCGTCACCAAGGCGGGCGTGGTGCGGGCGGATGCCGAGATCGTCCGCGAGCTGGTGGAGAAGATTCGCCAGCAGATCGGGCCGGTGGCGGCGTTCAAGACCGCGCTCGTCGTCAAGCGGCTGCCCAAGACGCGCTCGGGAAAGATCCTGCGCGGGACGATGAAGAAGATCGCCGACGGCCAGGAGTACGGGGTGCCGGCGACCATCGACGATCCCGCGATCCTCGGCGAGATCGGCGACGCGCTGGGCGGTGCGGGCTACCCGAAGAAGGGCTGAGCCTTCAGCGCGCCGATTGAACCAGGCGCGGGATCTCGCCGGCTTCGGGGAGCCGGCCGGCCTGGCGCTTGGAGAAGACGGTCCGGCCGTCGACGGTGACCGACAGCTCGCCGAAGCCGCCCCAGCGGATCTTTGCGGGGATCTGCTGCGACTGCAGCTCGTCGCGGAGGCGTACCGCCTCCTGGCGGAGATCGGATCAGACGACGCAGCGACGGATCTCGACGTTCATGGCGCTATCATAGCGCAGGGGAGGGAACGGCGATGACGGCCGGCGGTACGATGCGGGCGGCGTTCTACGAGGGCCCGCGGAAATTCGCGACGGGGACGCTGCCGGTGCCCGAGCCGGGAGCCGGCGAGGCGCTGTTGCGCATGCGACGAGTCGGCATCTGCGGCACCGACCTCCACATCTTCCAGGGCCATCTCGATCACCGCGTGCCCCGCGGCGGCGTGACCGGCCACGAGACCTTCGGCCAGGTCGTTCGCGCGCCGCGCGACAGCGGCTTCAGCGCGGGCGACCGCGTGGTGGTCGAGCCGCTGCAGTTCTGCGGGGCCTGCCGCGCCTGTCAGATGGGCGCGTCCTATCTCTGCTACTCGCTGAAGGTTCTGGGTGTCGACGTCGCCGGCGGCCTGCAGGAGTACTGGGCCGTGCCGGCGGCGCGCCTGCTCCACGTCCCCGACACACTCGACGACGATGCCGCCGCGGTGATCGAGCCGCTCGCCGTCGCCACCCACGACGTGCGCCGAGCCGGCGTGAAGGCGGGCGACACCGTGCTCGTGTTCGGCGGCGGCCCGATCGGCACGCTGATCGCGATGGTGTGCCGCGAGCGCGGCGCGCGCGTCGCCGTCGCCGAGGTGAACCGGTTCCGCATCGAGATGCTGCAGAACCTCGGGCTGCCGACCGTCGGGCCCGACGCCGACGTCGTGAAGTTCGCCAACGACTGGACGGGCGGCATCGGCGTGGACGTCGCCTTCGAGGTCACCGGGCATCCCGCTGCCGTGCGGGCCGTCACCGACGTCGTGAGGGTGTGGGGGACCGTCAGCATCGTGGCCATTCACGCCGAGCCGATGCCGGTGAATCTCTACCAGATGTTCGCGCGCGAGCTCCACATGCACGGCAGCCGGCTCTACGCGCGCGAGGACTGGGAAGAAGCCATTCGCCTGGCGGCCACCGGCGCCGTCAACCTCGGCCCGCTGGTGAGCCGTCGGATCCCACTCGAGCGGATCAACGAAGGCATGGAAGAGGCACTCAAGGGAGGCGCCGTGATGAAAGTGCTGGTGGAGCTGTGAGGGCCCTCGCGATCGTTCTGCTCGCGGTTGCCGTCGGCGGATGCGCGGCCGAGCTCGACGTGTCGGGCGAGAAGTGGAGGAAGGAAGGCATCAGCTCCAACCAGGTGACCCTCGACGAGACCGAGTGCGCGCGCAGCGCGATGGACGCAGGCCAGACCCCGGATATGATCGTCGGCGGACTCGCCGACATCGTGCGCGACGTCATCCGCGAGCGCGGACGCGAGGGGACGTACGAGAAGTGCATGAGGGATCGCGGCTACCGGAGCGTGTAGGGCCAGTCGCCGGCACCGGGATTGCTAGGAGAGGGGGCCATGAAGAGCATTGCCGTGGTCATGGTGATCCTGGCTCTCGTTGGAATAGCAGTCGTGGCGACGGTGCGCACGATCCTTCCTCCGATCGAGCAAAGCGGCACTTCGGGATGAGTGGGCACGGCGCCTCGCGCCGATGAGACCGGTTACGTCGCGCTGCCGCGACTCTTCGCTCCGGACCGGCAGGGCTTCCTCAGCATGATGTCCGGCGTCTCGCTCGTCGTGCTGCTGGTCGCCAGCACGGCCTTCGCCGCCTACACGATCCGCCTCGCGTACCGAGACGAGCCTCACGCCCGCCGCGCCTAGGTCCTAGCCGATCTTCTTCAGCACGAGGGCGGTCGGCGCGTTCGGGAAGGGCCACCCGGGGATCAGCGCCGTGAAGCGCCCGGCGGTGCCGCCGGCCACCAGGAGCCGGAAGTTCTCGGGCGCGCGGAATTTCCCGCGAAGCCGCTCCCACAGATAATCACGCACGTCGGCCTTCGACCAGCCGTCGTCGCCGATCACCTGCGCGTGCTCGGGGGCGAAGACGATCAGCACGTCACCCAGGTTCCTCAGCGTGTGGTTGCCGACGACCTCGAGCGTCCGTGTGATCGTCGCCAGCACGTCGGCGGCCTTGCGGCTCTGGGTATCGGCCACGACGACCAGCGGTTCGCCCGGGAACGCCGCCACCGTGCTCTCGCCGGGCGCGAAGCCGTGCTCGACGTGGAGCGGCTCCCACGGGCTCGCCTCCTCGTGCTCTCCGAAGCAGCACGCGTAGCGCGCGGGATTGCCGAACGTGGACATGCTGATGACGCCGGGCCGCGCGCCGCCGAGGTTGGCCCAGATCAGCCGGAGGGCGCGGCCGATGGTGGCGTTGGCGCGCGTGCCGGGGCCGAGGGCGCCGGCGGCGCAGTTGAGCTCGATCGTCACCCGCGCCGGGCCGTTGACGATGAAGATCGGCGCCACCGCATCGGTCGTCCCCGAAATGCCGACGAGATCGAACGCGTCGTCGCACATCGCGCGGACGGCCGCGACGACCACCGGCATGTACTCGGGGCGGCAGCCCGCCATCACCGCGTTGATCGCGATCTTCTCGATCGTCGCGCGGCCATTGGCGGGCGCGACGCTGGCGATGAGCTCGTCGGCGCGGCGATCGGACGCCGCGATCATCGCGTCGACCAGCGCGCGGGTGGGCGGCACGACGGGCAGGCCGTCGGTGACGCCTCGCGCATGGAGCTGCTCGATGGCGTCGGCGGCCTCGGACATGTCGGGTAGGATAGCGCGCGGGAGAGCGCCATGTCCTACGAGCAGATCCTGTACGACGTCGCCGACTCCGTCGCGACGATCACGCTGAACCGTCCCGACCGCCTCAACGCCGTCACCGCGCGCTCGATCGACGAGCTCATCGCCGCGTTCGACGCGGCGGATGCCGACGACGGCGTGCGGGCGGTGATCGTCACCGGCGCCGGCCGCGCGTTCTGCGCGGGCGCCGACCTCGGCGCCGGCGGCCGGACGTTCGATCGCGCCGACCGCTCGACCGCGGACGAGCATCGTGACGGCGGCGGACGCGTGACGCTGCGCATCTTCGACCTCAAGAAGCCGGTCATCGCGGCGATCAACGGACCGGCCGTCGGCTTCGGCATCACGCTGACGCTGCCCATGGACGTGCGCATCGCGTCCACCGCGGCCCGCATCGGGTTCGTGTTCGCCCGCCGCGGCGTCGTGCCCGAGGCGTGCAGCACGTGGTTCCTGCCGCGCCTCGTCGGCATGAGTCAGGCGGCCGAGTGGGCGTTGACGGGACGCGTGTTCTCCGCCGAGGAGGCCCTGGCCGGGCGCCTGGTGAGTCGCGTCGTCGCGCCGGACGCGTTGCTCGCGACCGCGCGCGAGCTGGCGCGCGAGATCGCCGACAACACGTCGGCCGTCTCCGTCGCCCTGATCCGCCAGATGCTGTGGAAGCTGCTCGGCGCCGACCATCCTCGCGAGGCCCACCGGATCGACTCGCTGGGGATGTTCTGGACGGGACGCTCACCCGATGCCCGCGAGGGCATCGAGGCCTTCATCGCGAAGCGGCCGGCGCGCTTTTCGCAGCGCCCGAGCACCGACATGCCGCCGTTCTATCCCTGGTGGCGGTGATCGACTGGGCGCTCGGCGCCCTCGTCATCACGGCCGCGAGCTTCGTGCAAGGCCTGGCCGGCTTCGGCATCGGCCTGGTCGGGCTGGCGTTCCTGCCATACCTGATGTCGCCGGCCACGGCGATCGTCCTCCTCACGCTGTACGCCGCGCCATTCACGCTCGGCGTGTTCATCCAGCTCCGCGACGATTTTCGGCTCTCGGGAATCCGCGACATGCTCGTCGGCACCGTGCTCGGGACACCCATCGGCGTCTGGGGCCTGGCCGCGCTGCCGGCGTCGCTCATCAACCGGCTGATCGGGGTGTTCATCTTGCTGATCGTGATCCTCGAGGTCCGCCGTCTCTTCCCCGAGCGCTTGCCTGGTCGCGGGTGGGGCTTCGGCGCCGGTGTCCTGTCCGGCGTGCTGGGAGGCGCGATCGGCACGCCGGCGCCGCCGGTCATCGTCTATTCGATGACGCAGGGGTGGACACCGCGCCGGATGAAGGCGAACCTCCAGGCGTTCATGGTGGTGAACCAGACCCTGATTCTCGGTGGCTACGAGTGGGCCGGGCTGTTGACGCGCGAGGTGTGGCATCTGGGGCTGAGCTTCGCCATTCCCGCCCTCGTCGGCGTGCTCGCGGGCATCGCGCTCTTCGGCCGGATCGATGCCGTGCGCTTCCGCCAGATCGTCTTCACGCTGCTCTTCATCTCCGGGCTCGTCCTGCTCGTGCGCGGCTGAACGCTGCGGACGCATCGCGACGCCGCCCGGCCGCCCGACGCGCTCCGACGGTGGTATGCTCCCGCTCACCACTCCGGGAGGGAACCATGAGCATCAAGCGTCACCAGCCGGGTCCGCGGATGAGCGCTGCGGTCGTGCACAACAACACGGTCTATCTCGCCGGGCAGGTGGCCGGCGATCAGCCGACGGCCAAGGGCCAGACGGCCGACATCCTGAAAAAGATCGACGGCCTGCTGGCGTCGGTCGGCAGCGACAAGTCGAAGCTCCTCTCGGCGACCATCTATCTCGCGAACATGGCGTCGTACAACGAGATGAACGAGGTGTGGGACGCCTGGGTCGATTCCGGTGACACGCCGGCGCGCGCCACGGTGGAAGCGCGACTGGCCCAGCCCAAGTTCCTGGTCGAGATCTCGGTCGTCGCAGGGCTCTGAGCGGCGTCATGCACGTCGGCACCGCCGTCGTCTTCCAGAATCCGGGCCGCATGCGTCCCGATCACGAGGTGTACCGGCAGGAGCTGCGGCTCGCCGATCTCGTCGAGCCGCTCGGCTACGACTCGATCTGGGGCGTCGAGCACCACTTCACCGACTACACGATGTGCCCCGACGTGCTGCAGTTCCTGTCGTACATGGCCGGGCGCACCGAGCGGATCAATCTCGGCTCGATGGTGGTCGTCCTGCCCTGGCACGATCCGCTCCGAGTGGCGGAGCAGGTGGCGATGCTCGATGCCATGTCGGGCGGCCGCCTGATCCTCGGTCTCGGCCGCGGCGCTGCCAAGGTCGAGTTCGACGGCTTCCGACTTCCGATGGACGAGGCGCGGCCGCGCTTCGTGGAGTCGGCATCGATGCTGCTGCGCGGGCTCGAGAGCGGGTTCTGCGAGCACACGGGCGACTTCGTGAGTCAGCCGCGCGCGCGGATCCGGCCGGCGCCGTTCAAGTCGTTCCGCGGGCGGACGTATGCGGCCGCCGTCTCGCCCGAGTCGTCCCGCATCATGGCCGAGCTCGGCGTCGGCATCCTGATCATTCCCCAGAAGCCGTGGCACGAGGTGGCCAAGGAGCTCGACGCCTACCGCGCGATGTACCGCGAGGTGAACGCGGCGGAGGCGCCGGCGCCCATCGCCGCGGGCTGGACATTCTGCGACGAGAGCGCCGACCGCGCCGAGGCGATGGCCCGCCAGTACATCGGCGGCTACTACCAGTCGGTGCTCGAGCACTACCAGTTCGCCAGCGATCATCTGGCCAAGACGCGCGGCTACGAGTACTACGGCAAGATGACCGAGAAGATCGCGCAGTACGGCACCGACAAGGTCATCGACTTCTTCCTGGGGCTCCAGGTGTGGGGCACGCCCGAGCAGTGCTACGCGCGGATCCTGGACATCCGCGAGCGCGTGAGCAATCAGGCGTTCGTGGGCGTCTTCTCCTACGCCGGGATGCCGTACGACGAGGCCGAGCGCAACATGCGGCTGTTCGCGCGCGAGGTCACGCCCGAGCTGAGAAAGCTGAGCGAGGCGTCCGCGCCTGCCCGCACGCATGGCGAGCGCGCCCGCCCGCAAGCCGATATCGCGCTGGGCTTCTAGCGTTCGACGTCGCGGAGCGCACGACGTCGCGTCGTCGCCGAGGTTGGGCCTTACGTGCCGGCGAGGTGGGCGACGACCGGCGCGCACGCGTCGATGTACGGTTCGAAGATGACGTAGTAGGAGATGCCCCAGCGACCGCGACGCTCCCGAAGATCCTCGATGATCTGTTCGATGGTCCCGATCAGCACGTAAGGACTCTCGAGAAGGTCGTCGGGGCTCAGTTGTTGCCAGCGACGCCCCAGCTCTTCGGCAGCCTTCCGGCGATCGTCCGTCACGACGACTCGCTGCACCAGCGCGTTCAACTCGAGGCGAGCGTAGCGATCGCCGGCGACCTCTCTCACCAGCCTCACCCGCTCGTCGACGACCGCCGCCTTCCAGTCCGAGATGTCTCGCACCGCTCCGCCGCGGCGGAACGCGATGCCCGTCAGGCCGACGATGTCGGCTTCCTTCGCGGCCAGAGCCAGGAGCCGTGGCGCGCTTCCACCGATGAAGATCGGCGGACGAGGTCGCTGGACAGGGAGTGGGTGGATCGTGTGGTTGGTGACCCGGTAGTGACGTCCGGCAAACGTGACCGATTCGCCTTCGAGCAGGCGCTTGGCAATGACGACGGCCTCTCCCAGCCGCTCGACCCGGGTGGCTCCAGGATCGAAGACGAGCCCGGGCTCGTCGTAGTCGGACTTCATGTTGCCTCCGCCCAGGCCCAGCTCGAATCGGCCATCGCTGAGGACGTCCACCGTGGCCGCCTCGCGCGCGACCAAGACCGGGTGACGAAAGTCGTTGTTGAGGACCATCGTGGCGACCCGAAGCCGTTGTGTCACGGCGGCGGCACTGACGAGCGTCGGCATCGGCGCCAGGAGGTCGGTCAAGTGGTCGGGAACGGCGAGCACGGAATAGCCCAGGTCCTCGAGCTTGCGAGCCTTGTCCATCAGCTCGGACCGCGCTCCCGCGATTCTCACGCTGACGCCGAAACGAAACGGTTTCATCACGAACGTCTGATGGCGGGCATTAGCTTGCCGACAGATCGAGCGGCGGGCGCAACATGCATCGGTTCGCGCGCGAGGAGGCTTCGCCGGGCTCGGTCACTTCCCAAAACGCCGCTGCCGCTGTTGATAGCTTCGAATCGCCCGAAGGAAATCGAGCTTCCGGAACGCCGGCCAGTAGGCGTCGCAGAAGTAAAACTCGCTGTAGGCACTCTGCCACAGCATGAAGCCCGACAGACGGACCTCACCGCTCGTTCGAATGATGAGATCGGGATCCGGACAATCGTAGGCATACAAGTATTTCGCAACTGCATCCACCGTGAGGCCCTGAAGCGTGTCTTCCGGCTGGTCCCGACGCATGAAACTATCGTGGAGGTAGCTCCTGACGGCGTCGATGATCTCCTGCCGCCCGCCATAGCCGACGCCGATGTTCAGGAGGAGTCGGTCATGATGGCGGGTCGCTGATTCCGCCTCGTGCAGCATCCGCTGCACGGCATCGGGCAAGAGTTCCAACTTCCCGATGGCGCGAATCCGAATCCCTAGCCGTTCCGTGAATCCGCTCCGCGTCCACTCCGGGATCGTGCTGTCTATGACGTCGAGGACTGCGCCGACGTCCGCGGAGTCGCGACCGAGATTCTCCGTCGAAAGCCACCAAAGAGTGACCATAGGGATCTTGAGTTCGCTGCACCAGCTCAGCACTTCTTCGGCTTTTGCGGCGCCGAGCCGGTATCCGTTGAGGTTGGAGAGGCCAGCTTCCCGCGCGTAGCGTCGATGGCCATCCTGGATCAGTCCCAAGTGCCGCGGCAAGCGGCCGCGGATCACGTCGTCCAACAGGCGTGCTTCGTAGAACCGGTAGAGAACGGGGAAAACGTGCGTCAGCATGGTCATACTCCGATTCACTTCCATCGATCGGCCTGCCGGCGACGCGGCCGCCCACCTGAGACGCGGAGGAGCACATCATGGGCGGTAGTCTGCAGCCGGATGAACGGGCAGCCAGCTTGACCATCTGCCCGCTGAGCGCCGCGTGCTGCCGGCCAGTGCCGAACGATCGACGGTGTCAGGGGCAGCAGTGTGCGGATGAGGCTGGCTGACCAACTCAGCATCCCCTCTTTCCGGGAGTCCCACGGCAAACGGTAACCCTCGCGGATCGTCGGTGGCAGAAGGCCAACGGTGGCCAGGCGTGTCCACCAGATCGCAGGCCGAAGGGCGAGGAACGCTGGCGGATAGAGTATGTCTCGAGCCAGCTCACGCGCGACGCTGGTGACCGCGATTTCGCCGCCCGCGAGCATCGTGTCCATGTACTGGCGCAGCGCACCGAAGGTTCGTGGCAGCCGTCCTTCCGGGATGCCAAGGCGCTCTTCGATCGCGCTGGCCTCGGCGCAGTACCGATCCTTTTCCTCCACCGACGGACAATCGACGAAGAGTTCGTAGACGCGTAAGTTCATGTCAACGAGGGTGGCGTGCACCCAGGCCAGGAGGGAGGGATCATGGGCCGAATAGCGTGTCCCAGCCGGAAACACGCCTGCGACTTCGCGCAGCCGCCCCTGCACATTGTCGTGGATCGCATTGATGCGCGCGATGACGAGCCGGGCTTCGGCCTCGGTGCCGAAGGAAAGTCGCAGCATCGCGTCGAGGGTGCGCTGAAAGCGCCTCACCCGGCCCCAGGATGCCGAGCGAAAAGTGCTGTGGTCGGCGACACCTTGCGCGACGAGGGGGTGCGCGAGTTGCAGCAGGATGGCCGGCGCCCAGGCGAGAAGGAGAATGATCTCACGCTGAAGTTTCCAAGCGATCGTGCCGACGTCACGAGGCGTTCTCGGCCGTGAGATCGATGACGAGGCAATTGTCATGAGGATTCCCACAGCGAGCGAAACTCCCAATCTCAATGCTACCACCTGGCTGTGCTTCTGTGCCGATCAGATCTTATTTCAGCGCGGGGGAGTGTTCACGCATTGCTAGCTTCCCAGCAGCTCGAGCAGCGGGCCCAGGTCCCTGAACTCGTAGTCCGGTTTCGGAACGTCCGCCGCCAGTGGCACGGCACGGCGGTTGATCCACGCCACCGTGATCCCCAGCGGCTTGGCGCCCACCATGTCCGTGCGCTGGGACTGGCCCGAATGGAGCAGGTCGCTCACGCCGAGGGTGCCTTTCGTCAACAGATGTCTGAACAGCGTGCCGTCGGGCTTGTAGCCGCGCGCCCGCTCCGCGGTGCACACGAGTTCGAATGTCCGCCCGAGCGGTGTGACGGCCAGCAGATCATCGTCGATATTCGAGACGAGAGCGAGCGTGAAGTGACCGGCGAGCCGATCGAGAACGCCGTCCACGTCCGGGAAGCGCTGGAAGCGCGGAAAGGCGTCGAAGTATTTCTGGATCAGCCCTGCGTTGCCCCGGATGCCGAAGTGAGCGAACGCCTCGGCGAGCGAGTCCCGACAGATCTCGCGATACGAGCGATAGGGCTGCCAGTAGCGCCGGATGTTGGCGGCCTCCCAGCGCTCCCAGAACTCCAGCGGATCGAGATGAGACGCGCCGACCGAGCTCAGGATGTCCGCGAAGGCCGCGTGGGAGCCGGCCCGCACGTCGACGAGCGTGCCGTAGACGTCGAAGGAGAGAACCTTCACCAGCGCGGCAGGCGCGGGGCCTCGGCGCAGACCCGCTCGACCTCCTCGATCGTCTTGGGGACGCCGACGGTCAGCACGTCGCGGCCGGACGCGGTGATCAGGACGTCGTCCTCGATCCTCACGCCGATGCCGCGGAACTCGCGCGGGATCGGGTGGACGATCTTTTCCGCCTTCGCCTTCTCTTCTTCGTCCAGCCGCCGGGCGGCGGCCGCGCCCAACCGCAGGCGGCGCTCGAGCATCTCCTGCTCGCTGAACTCGCGCAGGTAGAAGGTGGCCGACTCGCGGGCCGGGTCGAAGTAGAGGCCGGGCTCGACGGTGAACACCATGCCGGGCTCGAGATCGCGCGACCCGCCGCGAATCCGGTAATCGCCGACGTCGTGCACGTCCATGCCGAGCCAGTGCCCGGTGCCGTGCATGTAGAACTCGCGGTAGTGATGCATCGCGAGCGACTCCTCCACGCCGAGGGGGAGGAGCCGGAGGGCGACCAGGCCCTCGGTCAACACGCGCCGGGCCGCGTCGTGGACCGCCTCGTAGCGCTGTCCCGGCTTGGCCGCGGCGATGCCCGCGAGCTGGGCGCGCAGCACGATCTCGTAGATCGCGCGCTGAGGCGCCGTGAAGCGCCCGTTCACGGGAAACGTCCGCGTGATGTCCGACGCCTGGTAACCGTACTCGCACCCCGCGTCGATCAACAGCAGGTCGCCGTCTTCCATGCGCCGGTTGTTCTCGAGGTAGTGCAGGATGCATGCGTTCGGTCCCGACCCGACGATCGAGGGATACGCGTTGCGGCGCGAGCCGTTCATGCGGAAGACGTACTCGAGGACGGCCTGCACCTGGTACTCCATGAGGCCGGGGTGGGTGAAACGCATCGCCTCGGTGTGGGCCTCGGCGCTGATCTCGCAGGCGCGGCGCAGGCGGGCCAGCTCCTCGGGCAGCTTGCGGAGCCGCAGCTCGTTGAGGATCGGCGACGAATCCTCGAGGCGCGTCGGCGGCGTGTAGCCGCGCGCGCGGGCCGCGCGCAGCTCACCGACCAGGCGCGTGATGCGCGGGTCGAATGCGGGATTGCCGAGCCGGTAGTAGAGGACCGGGCGGTCCAGGCCGTAGTCGCGGAGCTTCTGATCGAGCTCGTCGATCGAATAGGCAGCGTCGGCGCCATACCGCGCCACCGCGCCTTCGATCCCCGCTCGGTAGCCGTTCCAGATCTCCATCTCGCGGTCGCGCGGCCGCACGAACAGGACGTAACGCTCCTTGACGTGCGTGGGATTGAAGACCGCGACGGCGTCGGGCTCGTCGAAGCCGGTGAGGAAGAAGAAGTCGGAGGCCTGGCGGAAATCGTGGTTGGTATCGGCGTTCCGCATGATCTCCTGGGCGCCCGGGACGACCGCGAGCCCCTCGCCGATGGCGTCCATGAAGCGCAGCCGGCGTTCGGTGAATGGCTGGTCCATACCTAGGTCTGTACCATAAGATGGGCTCGATGACCCCACTCACCGCGACCTTGCCGTTCAATCGCGACTGCATCGGCCAGACGTTCGAACCGGCCAAGCGGGGCGGCGCGCTGCCCGACCGCCGCGGCCACTGGCTCATCGTCCAGGACCAGGGCCTGGTCGTCTCCAACGACAACCACGAGCTGGCCTTGCCGTTCGGCGACGCCCCCGCGGGCTTCGAGGTAGCGGCCAAGCAGGCGCTGCTGCTCGGCACGTGGCGCGGCGAGCCGTGCTGGGTGGTTGCCGTGGCGCGCGGGGACACGCTGCCGGCCGGCTATCACCGCGAGACGTGCGTCCCGATGCAGGGCACGAAGCTTCCCGACGATCTGCTCTCGCTCGGCGGCATGGCCATGCAGGCGCTCTGGTGGGAATCGACCAGCGGACACTGTCCCCGCTGCGGCGAGGCCACGACCCGCATCGAAGGCGAGTGGGGCAAGAGCTGCCCGAAGTGCCGCTACGAGCACTACCCGCATCTGCACCCCTGCGTCATCGTGCTCGTGCGTGACGGCGAGCGCGTGCTGCTGGCGCGCAAGTCAATCTGGGCGCCCGGGCGGTATGCCCTCATCGCCGGCTTCGTCGACAACGGCGAGTCGCTGGAAGGCGCCGTCGCCCGCGAGGTGAAGGAAGAAGTCGGCGTGGACGTGAAGGACATCCAGTACGTCGGGAGCCAGAACTGGCCCTTCCCCAGTCAGCTCATGGTCGGCTTCGTCGCCGAGTACGCCGGCGGCGAGATCGCCGTCGATAAGGAGGAGCTGGAGGACGCGCGCTGGTTCCCACGCGACGCGCTGCCGGTCGGGCCCGCGCGCCATTCGATCGCGGGGTTCATCATCGAGCATTACGCGCGCCGGCGCTGACACGTCGGCAAGGAGACTCATCCATGGCAGACGCCGTCATCGTATCCACCGCGCGCACCGGCATCGGCAAGGCCTACCGCGGCGCCCTCAACAACACGCACGGAGCCACGATGGCGGGCCACGTCATCAAGGCCGCCGTCGAGCGCGCGCGCGTGGAGCCGGGTGAGGTCGAGGACGTCATCCTCGGCTGCGCGTTGCCCGAAGGCGCGACCGGACAGAACATCGCTCGGCAGTCGGCGCTGCGGGCGGGGCTGCCCGTGACGACGGCGGGCGTGACGGTCAACCGCTTCTGCTCCTCGGGCCTGCAGGCGATCGCCATGGCGGCCCAGCGGGTGATCGTCGACCACGTACCGATCATGGTGGCGGGCGGGCTCGAATCCGTCAGCCTCGTGCAGAACGAGCACTTCAACAACTTCCGCATTCACGAGCCGTGGATCGACGAGCACAAGCCCGAGGTCTACATGCCGATGATCGACACGGCCGAGGTGGTGGCCAAGCGCTACTACATCACGCGCGAGAAGCAGGACGAGTACGCGCTGGCGAGCCAGCAGCGCACGGCCGCGGGCCAGGCGGCTGGCCGCTTCGACAAGGAAGTCGTGCCCATCACCACGACGAAGCTGACGCAGGACCGGGCCACCGGCGAGATGCGCGAGGAGCAGATCACGCTCACGAAGGACGAGGGCAATCGGCCCGACACGTCGCTCGAAGGCCTGGCCAAGCTCGCGCCGGTACGCGGCGAGAAAGGCCACATCACGGCCGGCAACGCCAGCCAGCTCTCCGACGGCGCGTCGGCGTGCGTGGTGATGGACGCCAAGCTCGCCGAGCGGCGCGGCCTCCATCCGCTCGGCATTTTCCGGGGCTTCACGGTGGCGGCGTGCGAGCCCGACGAGATGGGCATCGGCCCCGTCTTCGCGGTGCCGCGGCTGCTCGAGCGCTTCGGCCTCCGGATGGACCAGATCGATCTCTGGGAGCTGAACGAGGCGTTCGCCGTGCAGGTCGTGTATTGCCGGGACAAGCTGGGCATCCCGATGGAGAAGCTCAACGTGGACGGCGGCGCCATCTCCATCGGCCATCCCTACGGCATGAGCGGCGCGCGGATGGTCGGGCACGCGCTGATCGAGGGCAAGCGGCGCGGCGCCCGCCACGTGGTCTGCACGATGTGCATCGGCGGCGGCATGGGCGCCGCCGGCCTCTTCGAGGTCGCGTAGCCATGGGCATGCTCGACGGCAAGGTCGCGATCATCACGGGAGCGAGCAAGGGCATCGGGCGCGTGATGAGCCTGCAGTTCGCGCGCGAGGGCGCCAGGGTCGTGTGCAACGCGCGCTCGGCCGAGCTGGTCAAGGAGACGGTGCGGTTGATCGAGAAAGCCGGCGGCAGCGCGATTGCCGTCGTCGGCGACGCCGCCCTGGAAGCCGACGTCAAGAATCTGGTGGCCGCGAGCGTGAAGGCCTTCGGCAAGATCGACACGCTGATCAACAACGCCGGCGACGGCGGCCCGACCAAGCCCGTGCAGGACTACTCCGTCGAGGACTGGTTCTACACGGTCAATTCTTGCCTGACGTCGTCGTACATGTGCACGCATTTCGTCGTGCCCGAGATGATCAAGGCCGGCGGCGGCGCCATCGTCAACATCTCGTCAGTGGCTGGGCGCCGCGGCCTCGCCTTCCGCATCGGCTATTGCTCGTCGAAGGCGGGCCAGATCGGGATGACCTACGGCCTGGCTGCCGAGCTGGGCCCGCACAACATCCGCGTCAATGCCATCGCGCCCGGCGCAGTGGAGGGCGATCGCATCGACCGCGTCATCGCCGGCCAGGCCGAGGTGCGTGGCGTGCCCCTCGAGCAGATGCGCAAGCAGTTCCTGTCCCGCCAGCCGCTCGGACGGATGGTCGTCGCCGACGACATCTCGTCGCTCGCCGTCTTCTTGTCGAGCGACTGGTCCAGGAACATCTCGGGGCAGTGCATCGCGGTCACGGCCGGAGAGGTGGCGTGATCCGAAGCGTCCCCGGCCGCACCCCGCGCGTCGATCCGACCGCGTACGTCGACGAGGCGGCCCAGGTCATCGGGGACGTGACCATCGAGGCGGGCGCCAGCGTGTGGCCGATGGCCGTGCTGCGCGGCGACCAGGACAATTACGTGCGGCTCGGGCGCAACTCGAACGTACAGGACGGCTCGGTGCTCCACGTCACGCCGGAGCATCCGTGCATCGTGGGCGCCGGTGTGACGATCGGCCACCGCGCCGTCGTTCACGCCTGCACGGTGAAGGACGACGCCCGCATTGGCATCGGGGCCGTGGTCCTCGACGGCGCCGTCGTCGAGGAAGGTGCTCAGGTCGGCGCCGGCGCGCTGGTGCCGCCGGGCAAGGTCGTGCCGGCCGGTTGGCTCGTGATGGGAGTGCCAGCCAAGCCGGTGCGCCGGATGAGCGCCGACGAGCTCGAGGACATCAAGCGGAACGCGCGCGACTACATCGAGTTGTGGCACCGCGACTACAAGAAGTAGCCGTTCAAGGCCCGCCCGAAGACGTCCTGCTCCGCAGCGCCGCCGCCCTGCGTCGCATGGGTGCGCGGCTCACCCGTTACGACGCCGAGGCGTTGACGCTGGAGGCGCGCAGGCGAACGTTCGGGATCGCGACCGTGATCAGGATCGCGGCGCGTGAGAATGGCGAGGCCACGCGGCTCGAGGTCGAGAGCCGACTCGCCCACCGCCTGGGCTTCGATTTCGGCCTCAATGCGCGCAACGTCAGCCGCTTCGCGGAGACGCTCCTGACGACCGACGTGCCTCCGCTCAGCCGCCGCGACTGAATCGCGCGTCGTCTTCGTCTTGACTGAGTGTCGGGCCGGACGTAGTGTCGGGCACGGCGTCTCGCCGGGCAATCGTCGATGTCGAGCGATCAGGACTTCAAGGCGTTCTTCGCAGCCGCGCTGGATGCGGTGCTGATTGTCGATGACGCGCGCGTCTTCATCGACGTGAATCCCGCGGCCCAGCAGCTCCTCGGTGCGCCCGCCGCCGACCTCGTGGGACGTCGCTTCGATCACTTCCTCCATTCCAACGTCGGTCTCGACGCCGCGTGGCGGACCTTCCTGACGACCGGCCGGCAGACGGGTGAGTTGCGCCTGGTGTGTGCCGACGCGACCGTGCGCGACGTGGAGTACACCGCGACCGCTCATTTCTTGCACAACCGGCACCTCGCAGTGCTGCGGGACGTGTCCGATCGCAAGCAGGAGGAGATCGAGCGGGCCGAGCTGCTGAGCCGTCAGAAGCGGCGGTTGCTAGAGACCGAGACGCTCCTCACCGTGAGCCGCACACTGAGCGCGACGCTCGACCCGACCGAGACGATGCGACGGGTGGCTCGCGAGATCGCTCGTGCGCTCGGCGCCGACTTGGTCGGCGCCTTTCTGGCCGGTCCGAACGGTGATGACCTCCGCCCGGTGGCCGGCTATCGTGTGCCGCAACACATGCGGGAGGCCTTCCAGCAATTCCCGATCCCCATCAAGAATCACGCGGCGATCGAGGGAGCCTGGGGGGCGCGACGCGCCGTGTGGACGGACGACATGGCGGCCAACCCGCGGGTCGATCGTGAGTCCTTCAACCGGTTCCCCCACCAGTCCGATCTGTTCGTGCCCATCTGTATCAAGGAACGACCCGTCGGGGGCTTCTTCGTGATCTGGTGGACCGAGCGTCGGTCGATCACGGACGACGAGGTGCGGCTCGTGCAGGGCATCAGCGACCTGGCCGGCATGTTCCTCGACAACGCGCAGCTCTACCGTGCCGCCGCGGAGGCCAACCGGGCCAAGGACGAGTTCCTGGCCACGCTCTCCCACGAGCTGAGGAACCCGCTGGGCGCCATTCTCGCCGCCGTGGGTGCGCTGGAGCGCCGGGGCGAGCAGGACGAGAAGACGCGTCGCTCACGCCAGATCATCGTCCGCCAGTCTCACCATCTCGCCCACCTGGTGGATGACCTGCTGGACGTCGCGCGCGTCACCGCCGGCAAGATCACGCTGAGTCGCCAGCCGCTCGATCTCGGTGAGGTGGCCGCCAACTGCGTTCGTTTGCTCCGGGACGCCGGGCAGGGGCTCGAGCATCGCGTCACCGTGAGAGCCGAGCCCGTGATGGTGAGCGCCGATCTGACGCGCCTGGAGCAGATCGTCGGCAACCTTCTCCAGAACGCCGTCAAGTACACGCCGGCGGGTGGTTCCGTCGAGATCGACATCACCCGTGAGTCCCGTGTCGCCGTGCTGCGCGTGACGGACACGGGGCGGGGCATTCGGCCCGAGATGCTGCCGCGGGTATTCGAGCTGTTCGCTCAGGCCGAGCAGCCGCTCGATCGGTCGCTCGGAGGACTCGGCGTCGGCCTCACGCTGACTCGCCGTCTCGTGGAGCTTCACGGAGGCGCGATCACCGCGTTCTCCGAAGGCGAAGGACGCGGGGCTCAGTTCAGCGTTCGCCTGCCCCTCGACGTCACCACAGCACCGCCCCGGCCCCCGTCAGAGCCGCTCGCTCACGGGCGGCCTCGACGGATCCTGATCATCGAGGACAGCCCTGACGCCCGGGAGTCGCTGCGGCTGCTCCTCGAGTCGCAGGGACACCACGTGAGTGAGGCGAGTGATGGAGTCGGCGGCGTGACGCTTGCTCTGGCCGAGGGCCCCGACGTCATCCTGGTCGATCTCGGTCTTCCCGGGCTCGACGGCTACGAGGTTGCGCGCACGCTGCGGGGCTCGGCGTTCGGCAAGACCGCGACACTCATCGCCGTCACCGGATACGGCCAGACCGAGGACCGCCGCCGTTCGAGCGAAGCGGGATTCGATGCCCACCTGGTGAAGCCCGTCTCGCCCGAAGCCCTGGCGCGCCTCCTGGCCACCTCGAGCGAGTCGGACGCGTAACGCCACAACCTCGAGGCTGGCTCCGCGCGCCGCCCTCAGTGCATGATCGAGCCGCCGGCCACGTTGATCGCCTGGCCCGTGATGTACTCGGCGCTCTCGGAGACGAGAAACGCGGCCACCTCGGCGACGTCGTCGGCGGTGGCGAGCCGGCCGATCGGGACGCTGGCACCACGCATCCTGATCTGTTGCCCGCGTAGCGCCGCGTCGAACGATCCATCGGGCCGCCGCCCGAGATAGTCGAGACGGTCGGTGTCGGCGGCACCCGGACAGATCGCGTTCACGGTGATGCCGTGTGGCGCCAGCTCCATGGCGAGGGCCTGCGTGAAGCCGAGGATCCCGAACTTCGAGGCGCAGTAGGCCGCCAGCTTCGGGTACCCCATCTTCCCGCAGTTGGACGAGATGTTGACGATGCGGCCCCGGACGTTGCGCTCGAGCATCGCGCGCGCGACCGCACGAGAGCCCAGGAACGTCCCCTTGAGGTTCACGTCGAGCACCGTGCTCCACGCCTCCTCGCCGAGCTCGATGACCGGCACGCGATCGGCGCCGGGCGGAGCGGCGGCGTTGTTCACCAGGATGTCGAGGCGGCCGAACGTGTCGAGCGCCTCGCGCACCGCCGCATCGATCTGAGCGGTCGAGCGGACGTCGACCAGCCCGGTGATCGCTCGCCGACCGGCTTTCTTCACTTCGTCCGCCACGGCATCGAGCCCGCCCCAGTTCCCGGACGGTTTGGCGGCAACGACCTTGGTGCCGGTCGACGCGACGTCGGTGAGCACGAGATCGCAGCCTTCCGTCGCCAAACGGCGGGCGATGGCCCGCCCGAAGCCGTGCTCGCCGCCGCTGCCCGTGATCATCGCGACCTTGCCCTCGAGGCCCATCACTAACCTCCTGATGAGTGGAATGGCCAGACATGATAGCCTTGGCCTCCCATGATTCGCCCGGTGTATCGCGAGGAGCCCTGCCGGAGCGCGCTGAACCCGGTGAAGGGGATGCCCTTCAAGTGGTCGCTGAACCCCTACATGGGCTGCGCGCACCGCTGCACCTACTGCTATGTCCGCGGCTACGAGCGCCGGGCCGACCGGCCGTCGGGCGAGGAGTACGGCCAGTCCGTGCGCGTGAAGACGAACGTGGCCGAGGTGCTGCGCCAGGAGCTGGCGCGTCGCACATGGTGCGGTGAAGGCATCGCGATCGGTGCCGCCACCGATCCCTATCAGCCCGTCGAGGGTTATTACCGGCTCACGCGGAAGTGTCTCGAGGTCCTGACCGCAGCGCGCAACCCGTTCAGCATCATCACGCGCGGCCCCATGATCATTCGGGACATCGACGTGCTCCAAGAGGCCTCACGGCGCGCCGAGGTTCACATCACGTTCTCGGTGCCCACGCTCGACCCGACGGTCTGGCGGAGAACGGAGCCGGGCACGGCGCCGCCTCGCCAGCGACTGCGCGCGCTTCGCGCCCTCGTCGACGCCGGCATCAATGCGGGCGTGGGCATCGCGCCCGTGCTGCCCGGGATCACCGACAAGCCGGAGCTGCTGGCCGACGTCGTGCGCGCCGCTCGCGAGGCCGGCGCCACCGGCGTCTGGTGCAACGTGCTGTTCCTGGCGCCCGGCACGCGCGAACACTTCCTCGAGCACCTCGCGCGCGACTGGCCGGAGCTGCTGCCGCGCTACGAGCGGCTGTACTGCGCCACCACGTATCTGCCCAGGAGCGAGACGGAGCCGATCAAGCGTCAGGTGGTGGCGCTGCGCGAGCGTTACGGCGTCACGGATCGACGTCAGGTCAAGCTCGAGCCGGCTGCGAAGCCGGAGCAGCTCTCGCTCGCCGTCTGATGGCCGCGCGCTTCGAGGGCGCCGTCAACGCACCCGATTTCCCGACCGACCTCGAGTGGCTGAACGCCGCGCGCGCGCTCAGCTTGAAGAACTTCCGCGGCAAGCTCGTCCTCCTCGACTTCTGGACCTTCTGCTGAATCAACTGCCTGCACGTGCTTCCGCAGTTGCGGAGGCTCGAGCGGAAGTGGCACGACGAGCTGGCCGTGATCGGCGTTCACTCGCCCAAGTTCATCGCCGAGCAAGACACCGAGAGCGTGCGCCAGGCCACCCTCAGATTGAACGTGGGCCACCCGGTCGTCAACGACCGCGACTTCCGCGTCTGGCAGTCGTACGCCGTGCGCGCCTGGCCGACGCTGATGTTCATCGATCCGCGCGGCAAGGTGATCGGCAAGCACGAGGGCGAGCTCCAGTTCGAGCCCTTCGATCGGCTCATCGGCGAGATGGTCACCGAGTTCGAGGCTGCCGGTGTTCTCGATCGCCGGGCGCTCGGGCTCCCCGGTCAGGAGCCTGCACCGCCCACGCCTCTGCTGTTCCCGGGAAAGCTCCTGGCCGACGAGGCCAGCGGCCGTCTCTTCGTGACCGACACCGGTCATCACCGCATCATCGAGGCCGGACTCGACGGCAGCCTGCGGCGGATCATCGGGTGCGGGAAGCCCGGCCTCGGAGATGGAGTCGCCGAGGAGGCGTACTTCCACCAGCCCCAAGGCCTCGCGCTTGCCGACGGAACGCTCTACGTCGCCGACACGGAGAACCACGTGGTGCGAACGGTGGAGCTCGCGACGGGCCGCGTGAGGACAATCGCTGGCACGGGCCAGAAACTCGTTGGCGAGCGAGTGGGCGGCCTCGCCCGCCGGACCGCTCTCAGCTCACCGTGGGATCTGACGATCTCGGCCGGCGTGCTCTACGTCGCCATGGCCGGGACTCATCAGCTCTGGGCGATGGTGCTCGGAAGCGATCGCATCGGCCCTCATACGGGCACCGGGCGCGAAGCGCTCGAGGACGGGCCGCGGCAGCAGGCGGCGATGAACCAGCCGAGCGGACTCACCACGGACGGCGTGCGGCTCTACGTGGCCGACAGCGAGGCGAGCGCGATCAGGATGGTCGAGCCTGCGGCCGAAGGTGTGATCCGCACGATCGTCGGTGAAGGCCTCTTCGAGTTCGGTGATCGCGATGGAACCGGGCCGGCGGCGGTGAGGCTTCAGCACCCACTCGGAGTCGTCTGGCACGAGGGCGCGCTGCTGATCGCCGACACGTACAACCACAAGATCAAGCGGCTCGACCCCGCCACCGCCGAATGTCGGACGATCGCCGGCGACGGCAAGCCCGGGCGGCTCGACGGCGAGGCCCTGGCCGCGCGTCTCAGCGAGCCGAGTGGCCTCACCGTCGCGGGCGAGCGCGTCTTCATCGCCGACACCAACAACCACGCGGTGCGCGTGCTCGACCTCGCGCGCGGCCACGTGGGCACGCTCACGCTCACCGGGCTCACGCCGCCGTCGTCGCCGGACTGACGGTCCTGGCGTCCCGCCAGACAGGACGTGCCGCCTGCGACCCTCGGGGTGGTATCCCTGGCCACTCTCGTGATCTATCGGTGGAGGCAGCGTTCCCGCCTTGCACCGCCGGAGACGCGTGCTTAAAATGTGGTCACGGCGAGAGTTGAGGCGGCTCGCCGTTCCGCCGTCTTCTCCCGAGGCCACGCACGCGGCCGGGCTGATTTTCGGCGCAGTGTTCTAGAACAGTAATCGCACGGGAGGTGCCAGTTGAGGGTGCCCCGCTACCTTCGCATCGCGGACGCTCTGCGCGAGCAGATCCGCGATGGCGAGCTCACAGCGGGGGCACGGCTGCCCAATCAGCGCCGGCTGGCCCGTCAGTTCGGCGTGACCCTGATGACCCTGCGTCAGGCGCTCGAAGTCCTCGAGCGCGAGAAGTTGATCGACCGCCGTCACGGCCTGGGGACGTTCGTCGCCGCGCCGTCCATCGACTACGACATCCTCGCGCTGCGCCGCTTCGCGGGAGACCTCACGGCGCTCGGCGAACAGGTCACCACGCGCGTCCTCGGTAACCTCTTCGGCGTGGCCGACCGACGCGTGGCCGCCGCCCTCGGCCTCGGGGCGCGGGCGCGCATCGTCGCCGTGGAGCGGCTTCGTCTGGTCGACGGCCATCCGATGAGCCTCCAGCGCTCGTTCCTCCCGCCCGACATCGGCGAGGACGTGTTGAAGTCGGACCTGACGGCCACGCCGCTGCGCCAGATTCTCGAGCACAAGCTCGGCCTTCCGATCGCACGGGCGCGCGAGACCGTCGCGGCCGTGCGGCTGGGGCCACGCGAGGCGCGCGAGCTGGGCTGTGCGGCCGGCGTCCCCGCGTTCGAATCCGAGCGCGTGTCCTATTCCGGCGGCCGCGCCATCGTCTTCGACCGTGTCTTCATCCCGGGTGACCGCTTCCGCATCACCCGGGAACTCACGTACGAGCAGCAGGCCTAAAGGAGCGAGCCCGAATGAAGATTCTCGTGGCCATCAAGCAGGTGCCGGACACGGCGACGCAGGTCAAGATCGGCGCGGGCGGCAAGGCCATCGACACCACCGGCATCACCTGGATCGTCTCGCCCTACGACGAGTTCGCCGTCGAGGAAGCGCTGCGCATCAAGGAGAAGCGCGGGCAGGGTGAAGTCGTCGCCGTGTGTCTCGGTCCCGACCGCGCCAAAGAAGCGCTGCGCTCCTGCCTGGCCATGGGCTGCGACCGCGCCATCCACCTGAACGATCCCGCGTGGGCGAACGTGGACACGCTGACGACCGCGCGTGCGCTCGCGGCCGTCATCAAGCAGGAGCAGCCCCAGCTCGTGTTGTGCGGGCGGCAGGCGATCGACGACGACATGGGGGCGGTGACCGCGCAGCTCAGCGAGGTGTTGGGCTGGCCGTGCGCGGCCTGGATCATGGAAGAGAGCGTGGACGCCGACGCCAAGCACGTCCGGGTCGCGCGCCAGGTCGAGGGTGGCCTGGAGGCGTTCGACCTTCCGCTGCCCGCCGTGGTCTCCGCTCAGAAGGGACTCAACGAGCCCCGCTACCCGACGCTGAAGGGAATCATGGGAGCCAAGAAGAAAGAGATCAAAGATCTCAAGGCGGGCGATCTCGGGCTCGGCGCCGAGCCGCCGCAGCTCAGCATCGTCGCGCTCGAGGCGCTGCCACCACGGCCGCCGGGGCGCGTCATCCCGGGTGACGTGCCGACCGCCGTGAAAGAGCTCGTGCGCTCGCTGCGCGAAGAAGCGAAAGCAATCTGATGCTCATCGATGCGTTGGGGACGTTCGAGATCTGAGGGGGCGACGACGATGGCTGGCGCAATCTGGTGCGTGGTCGAAGACGACCGCAAGGGCACGCCGAAGAAGGTCATGGCCGAGGTGATCGGCGAAGCGGCGCGCCTGGGCGGCCCCGTCGAAGCGGTGTGGCTGACCGACAAGGCCACCGAGGACGGGCTCAAGCAGCTCGGGAGCTGGGGAGCGACGAAGGTGTGGCTCCTCGAGAACCCGGCGTTCGTGCCCTACCGCAGTGAAGTCTGGGCCGCCGCGCTGGCCGAGCTGGCCGCCGCGCAGTCTCCGAAGGCGATCTTCGGCCCGGTGACGAGCCGTCAGCGCGAAGGTCTGGCGCGGCTGGCCGCGCGCCTGGGGGTCGGCATCTCGGCGGACTCGGTCGCGTTTTCGATGGAGGGCGACAAGCTCGTCGCCACGCGCCCGGTGTATGCGGGCAAGCTCTTGAGCAAGGTCACCTGGGCGAAGCAGCCGTGGGTCGCCACGCTGCGACCGAACGTCTTCCGCCCGGCCGAGAGCCAGGCGGGCAAGACCGCGGCCGTCGAGCGGCCGTCGGTGAAGATCGCCAGCGCGCAGATGAAGTTCATCGAGCGCCGCGAGGAAGTCTCGACCGGCCTGCCCGAGCTGGCCGAGGCCGAGATCGTGATCTCGGGGGGCCGGGGCATGAAGGGCCCCGAGAACTACGTCATCCTCGAGGACATGGGCAAGGTCATCGGCGCCGCCGTCGGCGCCTCGCGTGCCGCCGTCGATGCCGGCTGGCGCCCGCACCGCTTCCAGATCGGCCAGACGGGACGGACCATCTCTCCCAAGCTCTACCTCGGCTTCGGCGTGTCGGGCGCCATCCAGCACCTCGCGGGCATGCGGACGTCGAAGGTGATCGTGGCCGTCAACAAGGATCCGGAAGCGCCGATCTTCAAGATCGCCGACTACGGGATCGTCGCCGACCTGTTCGAGGTGGTGCCGGCGCTGACGGCGGAGTTCAAGAAGTTGCTGGAGAAGTAGTAAGGACGAATAACTATGCGGCTGACATTGACCGACGAGCAGCAGATGATCCAGACGATGGCGCGGGAGTTCGCCGAGAGCGAGATCAAGCCCGTCGCCGAGGAGCTCGACCGCGAGGAGCGCTTCCCTCACGAGACGGTCAAGCGCCTCGGCGAGCTGGGGATGATGGGGATGACGATCCCCGAGCGCTGGGGCGGCAGCGGCGCCGACGCCGTCAGCCTCATCCTCGCGATCATCGAGCTGGCCAAGCAGTGCGCCTCGCACGCGGTGATCCTCACCGTGAACAATTCGCTCTACTGCGAGCCGATCCTCAATTACGGCACCGATGCCCAACGCGAGCGATTCCTGACGCCGTGCGCGCGCGGCGAGAAGATCGGCTGCTTCGCGCTCACCGAGCCCCAGGCCGGATCGGACGCGGCCAACCAGCAGACGATGGGCGTGCGCAACGGCGATCACTACGTCCTCAACGGCCGCAAAATCTTCGTGACCAACGGCCGCGAGGCCTCGTCGGCCCTCGTCTTCTGCCAGACCGATCGCACCAAGGAGCGCAACGGGATCACCGCGCTGCTCGTCGACAAGGGCACCCCGGGCTTCAGCGTGCCGCGCACCGAGGAGAAGCTCGGCATCCGCGCCTCGGACACCGCCGAGTTCCTCTTCGAGGACTGCCGGGTGCCGGTGGCCAATCGCCTCGGCGAGGAGGGCCAGGGCTTCAAGATCGCGCTCGCCACACTGGCGTCGAGCCGCATCGGCATCGCGGCCCAGGGCGTCGGCATCGCCAGTGGCGCCTACGAACGGTCGGTCGCCTACGCGCGCGAGCGCAAGACGTTCGGCGTGCCCATCGGCCAGCACCAGATGATCCAGTGGATGCTCGCCGACATGGCCACGACCATCGAGGGCGCGCGGCTGCTCACGCTGCGCGCGGCGGCGCTCAAGGACGCGGGGCGGCCGTACGTGAAGGCGGCGTCGATGGCCAAGTACTTCGCCGCCGAGACGGCCATGAAGGTGACGACCGACGCCATTCAAGTCCACGGCGGCTACGGCTACACGCGCGAGTACCAGGTGGAGCGCTTTTTCCGCGACGCGAAGATCACGCAGATCTACGAGGGCACCTCGCAGATCCAGAAGCTCGTCATCGCCCGCGAGGTCCTGGGAGGGGACGCATGACCGACAAGGAGCGCCCGGTGCGGTTCGAGACGCTCTCGGGGATTCCCATCGAGCGCGTCTACACGCCCGAGAGCCTCGGGGACTGGTCGCCTGACGAGAAGCTCGGCGAGCCCGGTCAGTATCCATTCACCCGTGGCGTCTACCCGACCATGTATCGCGGCCGGCTGTGGACGATGAGGATGTTCGCCGGCTTCGGGCGGCCCGAGGACACCAACGCGCGCTTCAAGTACCTCCTCGAGCAGGGCCAGACCGGCCTCTCGACCGCCTTCGACATGCCGGCCCTGATGGGCTACGACGCCGACCATCCACGCTCGCGCGGCGAGGTCGGCAAGGAAGGCGTGTCGATCTCCACGCTCGCCGACTTTGAGATCCTCTTCGGCGGCATCCCGCTCGGCGACGTGACGACGTCGATGACGATCAACTGCACGGCGTCGGTGGCGCTGGCCATGTACCTCGCCGTCGCCGAGAAGCAGGGCGTGTCCTGGGACCGCGTCGGCGGGACGATGCAGAACGACATGCTGAAGGAGTTCATCGCCCAGAAGGAGTGGATCTGTCCGCCGGAGCCGGCCGTCCGCATCGTGACGGACATGATCGAGTTCACGTCCAAGCACGTGCCGCGCTTCAACCCGGTCTCGATCTCCGGCTATCACATCCGCGAGGCGGGATCGACGGCGGTGCAGGAGCTCGCCTTCACCCTGGCCGACGGCCTCGGCTACGTGGAGGCGGCGCTGGCCCGCGGCCTCGACATCGACAGCTTCGCGCCGCGGCTCAGCTTCTTCTTCGACATCCACAACGACTTCTTCGAGGAGATCGCGAAGCTGCGGGCAGCCCGCCGCATGTGGGCGCGCTTCATGAAGGAGCGCTACGGCGCCAAGAAGCCGGAGTCGATGCGGCTTCGCACGCACACCCAGACGGCGGGCGTCTCGGCCACGGCTCAGCAGCCGCTCAACAACGTCGCGCGCGTGGCCGTCCAGGCGCTGGCCGCGGTGCTCGGCGGTGCCCAGTCGCTCCACACCAACTCCTACGACGAGACGTGGGCCCTGCCGACCGAAGACGCGGTCACGGTCGCGCTTCGCACGCAGCAAGTCATCGCCGAAGAGACGGGTGTGGCGCTGACCATCGATCCACTCGGCGGCTCCTACTATCTGGAGAAGCTGACCGACCAGATGGAGGCCGCCGCGCTCGACTACATCGGCCAGATCGACGCCATGGGCGGGATGATCCGCGCCATCGACCACGGCTACCCGCAGAAGGAAATCGCCGACGCCGCCTATCGCTACCAGCTCATGGACGATCGCGGCGAGAAAGTGGTGGTGGGCGTCAACAAGTACGTCATGCGCGACGGCAAGCCCATCAACTACCTGCGCATTGACGAGCAGGTCGAGGTCGAGCAGATCGAGCGGGTGTCACGCTTCAAGGCGGCGCGTGATGCCACCAAGGTCGAGCGCCGGCTCAAGCAACTGGCCGACGCCTGCCGCAACGGCGGGAACGTGATGCCGGTCCTCATCGACGCGGTGAAGGACTATGTGAGCCTCGGGGAGATTTCCGACGTGTACCGTCAGGTGTTCGGCATCTATCGCGAGCCGATCATCTTCTGATGCGGCCGATGAACACGACCCATCTGCGTCGTTGGCTCGTCGCTCCTCCCTGCGGCGTACAACCGCGTACGCCTCGGTCGTCGGTCCTTGCCGCCTCGCCTCTGGGCCGTTTTGATCGGCCGCCGAGGAGATGTGCATGGTGAAAGGCCTTGAGGGAAGCTGGGGTTTCGAGACGTGGGCCATTGGGGTTCGTGTGGCGTTTCGGACGTGCGGCCATTTCTGCAAACGTCCGTACAGCGACAACACAGCGAACTGCTGCGAATGTCATCGAACTCGGACGCGCTGTGAACTGTGTCGGTTATCTGGTTTGCTGAAGACGTGAGGGGAGAGTCATGAACGACGCGATCAGGATTACGCGCACGGCCACGAAGAAGGAGAAGCCAAAGGACAAGGACCTCGCCTTCGGCAACGTCTTCACCGACCACATGTTCGTGATGGACTTTCAGGAGGAGAAGGGCTGGTACGACCCGCGCGTCGAGCCCTACGGTCCGTTCCCGATGGATCCAGCCACGGCCGTGCTGCACTACGGCCAGGGCCTGTTCGAGGGCCTCAAGGCGTTTCGCGGTCGCGACGGCAAGATCCGCCTCTTCCGTCCCCAGAAGCACGTCGAGCGCCTGAACCGGACGGCCGAGCGCATGTGCATTCCGACGCTCGATCCCGAGATGGTGCTGAAGTCCTGGACGACGCTGGTCGACGTCGATCGCGACTGGACGCCGTCGAGCGTGGGGACGTCGCTCTACGTGCGTCCGACCATCGTCGCCAGCGAGCCTTTCCTCGGCGTGCGGCCGGCCAAGCAGTATCTCTACTTCGTCATCATCTCGCCGGTCGGGCCCTATTACCCGGAAGGCATGAACCCGGTGAAGATCAAGGTCATCGACAAGTACGTGCGCGCCGTGGTGGGCGGCCTGGGCGAGGCCAAGACCTCGGCCAACTACGCGGCCAGCCTGTACGCGGCCGAAGAGGCCAAGCACGAGGGCTTCACCCAGGTGCTCTGGCTCGACGGCGTGCATCGCAAGTACATCGAAGAAGTCGGCACCATGAACATCATGCTGAAGATCGGTGACGAGATCATCACGCCGCCGCTCGCCGGCACCATCCTGGCCGGCGTCACCCGCGACTCCGTCCTGACCCTCATGCGCGAGTGGAAGCTCCGCGTGTCCGAGCGCCCGGTGACGATCGACGAGGTCCGCGAGGCGGCCAGCAAGGGAACGCTGAAGGAGGTCTGGGGCACCGGCACCGCCGCCGTCATCTCGCCGGTGGGTGAGCTCGCCTTCCAGCGCGACCGCATCGTCGTCAACGGCGGCCGGATCGGTGAGCTGACCCAGCGGCTGTACGACACCATCGTCGGCATCCAGTACGGCACCGCCCCCGACCCGCGCGGATGGACGGTGACGGTCTAGCGAATGATCGCGTCGGTGGCCGACTTCATTCGTTACTTCGAGTCCATTCGCCGCCGCACGTGGGCGGTGGTGGACCGGGTGACTCCGGACCTGATCGACTGGGCGCCGCGGGCGGGCGAGTTCACGTGCGGCGAGATCGTTCGCCACCTGGCCGGCGCCGAGCGCTTCTACGTGGCCAAGGTCATCGACGATCGCTGGACGTCGGATCTCGAGCCCGGACCGCCGCTGGACCACGCGGCCACGCGCGAGTTCCTGACTCGCGTCCACAAGGAAGAGATGGCACACCTGGCCACGCTGCCCGACGCCGAGCTGGCAGCGTCGCGGCGTGATCTGGAGGGCGGGACCGTGCGAGGCTGGCGCTTTCTCATGGCGATGGTCGAGCACGAGGTGCACCATCGCAGTCAACTCGACGCCTGGCTGGCCGAGGCGGGTGTGGAACCGCCGCAGCTCTACGGCTATCGCATGGAAGACGTCATGAGCCGCGTCGCCCGCGAGGGCGCAGGGAGTCGCGCATGAGCGATTGTGTGTTCTGCAAGATCCGCGACGGACAGATTCCGGCCTTGAAGGTCTACGAGGACGCGCGGACGCTCTGCTTCATGGACATCAATCCGCTGAACTCTGGCCACTGCCTCGTCGTCACCAAGAACCACGCGGCGACGTTGTTCGAGTCCGACGACGAAGACTTGAAGGCGGCCATCGTCACCGCCAAGCGTGTTGCCAACGCCCTGCGCAGCGCCGTCAAGCCCGACGGGCTCAACATGCTCCAGGCCAACGGCGCGGCCGCCTTCCAATCGGTGCCGCACTTCCATCTGCACCTCATCCCGCGCTGGACGAACGACGGCAAGGGCTTCGACTGGAAGCCGGTGGCCGGTGATCGCGGCCAGATCATGAAGGTCAGCGAGAAGCTTGGCCGCGTGCTCGCCGGCGGGACGGCCTAACACCATGACCGAGCTGACCGAGCGCAAAGTCCGCGTCGTCGTCGCCAAGCCAGGATTGGATGGCCACGATCGCGGCGCCAAGATCGTCGCCCGTGCCCTGCGCGACGCCGGTATCGAGGTCATCTACACCGGGCTCCACCAGACGCCCGAGCAGGTCGTGGCCACCGCGGTGCAGGAAGACGCCGACGCCATCGGGCTCAGCGTGCTGTCGGGCGCCCACAACTATCTCTTCAAGCGCGTGATCGAGCTGCTCAAGGAGAAGGGCGCCGACGACGTGGTCGTCTTCGGCGGCGGCATCATTCCGCCCGAGGACGTGGCCGGGCTGAAAGCGATCGGCGTCAAGGAGCTGTTCGGTCCCGGCACCTCGACCCAGGACATCATCCGCTTCGTCCACGACCACGTCCGGGCAGCCGTCTAGACGTGAAGGCCCGCAAGAACAGCGCGTGAGGCCATGGATTTCGAGCTGACGCTCGAGCAGGAGGAAATCCGAGAGGTCGCCCGGCAGTTCGCCGAGGACGAGCTGGGCGACAAGATCGCGCCGTTCGACGAGCGCCACCAGTTCCCGTTCGAGATCGTCAACAAGCTGGCGCCGCTCGGGCTGCTCGGCGTGCTGGTGCCCGAGGAGTACGGCGGGGCGGGGCTCGACTACGTGTCCTACGCGCTCATCGTCGAGGAGTTGTGCCGCGGCGACGCGTCGGTCGGCATCACCATGTGGGCCCACAACTCGCTCTGCTCGAATCACATCGCGCTGCACGCCTCGCGCGAGCAAAAGGCGAAATACCTGCCACGCCTGGCCAGCGGCGAGACGCTGGGAGCGTGGGGCCTCACCGAGCCCGGCTCCGGCTCGGACGCCGCCGCCCTTCGCACGCGGGCCGAGCCACGCGATGGCGGCTTCGTGCTGAACGGGAGCAAGGCGTTCATCACCAACGCCAGCGTCGGCGGGATCGCCGTCGTCATGGCGCGCACCGACCCTGGCCAGAAGGCCAAGGGCATCTCGGCCTTCATCGTCGAGCGGGGCACCAAGGGCTTCAGCGCGGGCCGGCCCTATCGCAAGCTCGGCCTGCATGCGTCGGATACGGCCGAGCTGATCTTCGAGGACGCCCGGGTCCCGGCCGGCAACCTCATCGGTGAGCGTGGCGAAGGGTTCGTGCAGGCGATGAAGGTGCTCGAGGGCGGGCGCATCGCGATGGCCGCGATGGGCGTCGGCATCGCCCAGGCCGCGCTCGATCAGGCCGTCAAGTACATGAAGCAGCGGTCGGCCTTCGGCAAGACGCTGGCCGAGTTCAACGGCCTGCAGGGGATGATCGCGGAGATGGCGACGGACGTCGAGGTGGCGCGCCTGCTCACGCTGCGGGCCGCGCACCTCAAGGACACTGGCGAGCCCTCCGCCCACGCGGCGGCCATGGCCAAGCTCTTCGCCTCGGAAGCCGCGATGAAGGCGGCAACTCGGGCGGTGCAGATCCACGGCGGCGCCGGCTACATCACCGAGTTTCCCGTCGAGCGCATCTTCCGCGACGCCAAGCTGACCGAGATCGGCGAAGGCACGTCCGAGATCCAGCGCCTCCTCATCGCCCGCGGCATCCTCGAATCCGTGTGAGATATCCCGTGGCATCAAGGGGCGACCGGGGGCCATATCGGGGCCCCCAGCAAGACCAGTGAGCGCTGTCGAGCTGATCCGGATCGAGGGGGTCAGCAAGCGCTACGAGACGACGTCGGGCGCGGTCGACGCCGTCCGCGACGTCTCCCTGGCGGTTCGGCGCGGCGAGTTCTGCACGATCATCGGGCCGTCGGGCTGTGGCAAGTCCACGCTGCTGGCCATGGTCGGCGGGCTCGTGCAGCCCGATGCCGGCCGCGTGCTGATCGAGACGCAGCCGGTGAGCGGGCCCGATCCCAAGCGCGTGGCCACCGTCTTCCAGGACCCCGGCCTCTTTCCCTGGCGCACGGCCGTCGAGAACGTGGAGTTCGGCCTCGAGATCCAGGGCGTGGACGGCAAGCGCCGGCGCGCCGTCGCCACCGACCTGCTCGGCCCGCTCGGTCTTCGCCGCTTCGCCGAGAAATATCCGCGCGAGCTGTCGGGTGGCATGCGCCAGAGGGTCGCCATCGGCCGCGCGCTGGCCGTGGACGCGCAAATCCTCCTGATGGACGAGCCCTTCGGAGCCCTCGACGAGCAGACGCGCATGCTCATGGGCGAGTGGCTGCTCGACATCTGGCGCCGGACCGAGCGCACGGTCATCTTCGTGACCCACAGCCTGCACGAGGCGCTCGCGCTGTCCTCGCGCGTGGTGGTCATGACCGCTCGGCCCGGCCGGATCAAGAGCGTGATCGAGCTGCCCTACGGTTATCCCCGTCTCATGGAGTCGGCGGAGATCGTCACGCTGAGGGCCAAGCTCTGGAGCGAGATCCGCGACGAGTCGTTGCGTGCCATGGGGGAGGCGTGACGATCCTGGCGATCCGCGCGCTGATCCTCCTGGCGATCCTCGCGCTCTGGGAGATCGCCGCGCGTGTCGGCAATCCGCTCATCTACGTGCCGCCGTCGGCGGCGTTGCCCGCGCTCGCCGAGCTGGTCCGCCTGCGCTCGTATCCCGATCTGCCGGAGCATCTTCTGCTCACGGCGCAGGAGATCGTCGTCGCTTACGGCCTGGCCGTGGGCGGCGGGCTCGCCGTCGGCTTCGGCCTCGGCCTCTACCGCGTGCTCGGCCGCGCCTACGGCCCCATCCTGGCTGCGCTCTACGCGGTGCCGTCGGTCGTCTGGTACCCATCGCTCATGCTCTTCTTCGGCCTCGACGCCGCGTCCAAGATCGCCTTCGGCTTCCTGCTCGGCTTCTTTCCGGTGACGCTCGCCGTGCTCGCCGGCATTCGCCAGGTGAACGTCCACCTCGTCACCGTGGCCCGGAGCTTCGGCGCCTCGTCGGTCACGGTCTTCACGAAGGTGATGGTGCCGGGCATGCTCTTCACGTTGATGGGGGGCTTGCGCACCGGACTGGCCCTGGCCGTCATCGGCGTGATCGTCGGTGAGATCCTCGGCTCGAAGTCGGGCATGGGATCGCTCATCAACCACGCCTACGGGCTCTTCCGGACGGCCGACTACGTGGCGCTGGTCATCGTCACGCTCGTGCTGATCATCGCCAGCGACGCGGCGGCGAGCCTGGTCGAGCGCCGCGCCCGCCGGTGGACGGCGTGAGCGCGACCGTGCGGGTTCGCGCGCTGCAAGCCGTGAGCGTGCTCACGCTCCTCGGCGTGTGGGAAGCGGTCGTGCGCCTGCGGCTGGTGGATCCACTCTTCGTGCCGGCGCCGAGCGCGGTCATCCGGGGCTTCGGCGCGATTGCCCCGACGGCGATGAGCGCGCTCGGCGACACGCTGCTCAAGACCGCCATCGCCTACGTGCTGGCCGCGGTGCTCGGCGTCACCGGCGGCATCGTGATCGGCTCGGTGCGTTCGCTCCACGACACGCTGCATCCGTTCGTCGGCGCGGTGTACGGGTTGCCCAAGATCCTCGTCCTGCCGTGGATCGTGTTGATGCTCGGCTTCGGCACCGCGCCCGCCATCGCCTACGGCACGATCCACGGACTCTTTCCCATCCTGGTGCTGGTGATGGGCGCCGTCCGCGACGTCGACCGCACGCTGTTGACGGTCGCTCGCTCGTATGGCGCGCGCCCGTGGCAGGTCTACGTGAAGGTGATCCTGCCCGCCATCGTCCCGTCGGTGCTGGGGAGCCTGCGCCTCGGCATCGTCTTCTGCCTGCTCGGCGTGCTGATCGTGGAGATGTTTGCCGGCGTGCGCGGCATGGGCAGCGTGATGGGCGGCCTCGCCAACGGCTTCCGCGCGCCGGAGCTGTTCGCCGCCACCGGGCTCGTCTCCGTGGCCTCGATCGCGATCGTCCTCGGCCTCGACCACCTCAACGAGAAGCTCTCGCGCTGGCGGGGCTGAGTCGCGTCGTGATCCGCGCGGTCATCTTCGACATGGACGGCGTGCTCTCGGACACCGAGCGCCTCCACGTCCAGAGCGAAGAGCGCCAGCTCAGCCGGCTCGGCATCGATCCGGGCGTCCTGGCCGGCGGCGCCTACATGGGCGTTTCCGACCGCGAGTTCTTCACGGCGGTCTTCCGGGAGCACGGCGTGGTCGCGGACGTCGAGGCGGCCATCGCCGAGAAGTGGAAGCTGATGAGCGAATGCCCCGACGACGCGATCGCGGCGGTGCCGGGCGCGCTCGCCCTCGTCGAGCGGCTGCACCGGCGCGGCGTGCCGCTCGCCGTCGCGTCCTCGTCGCCGCGGCCGTTCATCGAGCGGGTGTTGCGTTGCCTCGACGTGCTCGACCGGTTCTCCGTGGTGATGAGCGGCGACGAGGTCGCCCGCGGCAAGCCCGAGCCCGACGTCTTCCTGGCCGTCGCGCGCGCGCTCGGCATGGCGCCCGCTGAGTGCGTGGTGATCGAGGACAGCCGGAACGGCATGATCGCCGCGCGCCGCGCCGGCATGCGCTGCGTGGCGTTGGTCCCGGCGGGCCGCGCGGGCGCCGTGCGCCGCGAGGCCGACGTCGTGGTCAGCGATCTCGCCCGCGTGACCGACGAGGTGCTGCTGGCAGGCTAGGAGCGAAGATGACGTCATGTCGACTATGCTCTCGACGTGCCGTCCCGCCTGAGCGAATCAGACTCCGCCGCGCTGGCGTCCCACGCCCTCTCTTACGTGCGCCCCGGCCAGGTGATCGGCCTCGGCAGCGGTCGGGCGGCGTGGGCATTCGTCCACGAACTTGGCCGGGCCGTGCAGGCCGGGCTCCGGGTGACGGCCGTCCCCACGTCGGAGGCCACGGCCACGCTGGCCCGCCGACTCGGCATCCTGCTCGTGTCGCTGGACGACGCGCCGTCGATCGACGTCACGCTCGACGGCGCCGATGAAGTGGACGCCCGCCTGGACTTGATCAAGGGCTACGGCGGCGCCCTCGTCCGGGAGAAGATCGTGGCGGCCGCGTCACGGCGGCTCGTCATCCTGGTGGGCCGCGAGAAGATCGTCCCGATGCTCGGGACACGGGGCAGGCTGCCGATCGAGGTCGTGCCGTTCGGGGCAGGATTCTGTCGGCGACGCCTCGCGGCGGAGGGCTACCCGCCCGTGGTGCGCACGGACGATGGGACTCCCGTCGTGAGTGACAATGGGAACCTGATCCTCGACTGCACGGTGCACCGCATCGCCGACGCCGCCGGAGTCGACGAGAAGCTGAGGGCGATCCCGGGCGTGGTCGGCACGGGGCTCTTCGTGGGCATGGCGCACACCGTGCTCGTGTGGGACGAGGGGCGCGTCACGACGATGTCGCGGCCCGAGGGGTAGACATGACAGAGCAAAATCTCGACAACCGGGCGATCAACACGATCCGTTTCCTCTCGGTCGACGCCGTGCAGCACGCCAACTCGGGTCACCCGGGGCTGCCGATGGGCGCGGCCGCGATGGCCTACGTCCTGTGGACGCGGTTCCTGCGGCACAGTCCGTCGAACCCCGGCTGGCCCGACCGCGACCGCTTCGTGCTGTCGGCCGGACACGGGTCCATGCTGCTCTATTCGCTCCTCCACCTGAGCGGATACGACGTGTCGCTCGAGCAGATCAAGCGGTTTCGTCAGTGGGGCAGCGCGACCCCCGGCCATCCCGAGTATCACCTGACACCCGGTGTCGAGGCGACGACGGGGCCGCTCGGCCAGGGCATCGCCAATGCGGTCGGCATGGCGATGGCCGAGGCGCACCTCGCCGCACGCTTCAACCGTCCCGGACACGAGATCGTCGATCACCGGACGTACGTCATCGCGAGCGACGGCGACATGATGGAGGGCGTCCAATCCGAGGCGTGCTCGCTCGCCGGTCATCTGAGACTCGGCAAGTTGATCGTGCTCTATGACAACAACCACGTGTCGCTCTCCGGGACGACCTCGCTGTCGTTCAGCGAGAACGTCGGGGCACGGTTCGCGAGCTACGGTTGGCACGTCCAATCGGTGGACGATGGCAACGACCTGAGCGCGGTCGACAAGGCGCTGCGGGTAGCGCAGGAGACGGTCGAGCGGCCGTCGCTGCTCGTCGTCCGGACGATCATCGGCTTCGGCGCCCCCCACAAGCAGGGCACGTTCCAGGCCCATGGCAGCCCGCTCGGCCCCGACGAGGTGCGAGCGGCCAAGCAGAACCTGGGCTGGCCGCTCGAGCCAGCGTTCATGATTCCTGACGACGTTCGTGCCCACTTCCGCTCGGCGATCGAGCGCGGCACGGCGCTCGAGCAGGACTGGCGCCGCCGACTCTCGGCGTACAGCGCGGCATTCCCGGAGCTCGGCGCCGAGCTCACACGGCGCCTGGCCGGCGAGCTTCCCGCCCGCTGGGATGAGGACCTGCCCGTCTTCTCCGCCGACGCCAAGGGGTTGGCCACGCGCAAGGCGTCGGAAGCGACGCTGCAAGCCATGGCGCAGAGGCTGCCCGAGCTCGTCGGCGGCTCGGCGGATCTCGAGGAGTCGACGTACACCGTGCTCAAAGGTGAGGGCGATTTCGAGTCGCCGTCTCTCGGCAAGACGGGAGCTCAAGGCGCCGCCGGGGGACCCTGGGACTACACCGGTCGCAACATTCACTTCGGCATCCGCGAGCACGCCATGGGTGCGGCCGTGAACGGCCTCATCTACCACGGCGGTGTCATCCCGTTCGGGTCGACGTTTCTCACCTTCTCGGATTACATGCGGCCACCCGTGCGGCTCTCGGCGCTCTCGCGGCTCGGCTCGATCTGGGTGTACACGCACGACAGTGTCGGCGTCGGCGAGGATGGCCCCACGCACCAGCCGGTCGAGCACTTCCTCGCGCTTCGCGCCATCCCCGACCTGCTCCTCATCCGCCCCGCCGATGCCAACGAGACCGTGTGGGCGTGGCGGGTCGCGATCGCGAACCGACACCGCCCCACGGCGCTGGCGCTCACGCGCCAGGCCGTACCCACGCTCGATCGCTCGGTCTACGCGCCCGCCGAGGGGCTCACGCGTGGCGCGTACGTCCTGAACACGCGCGCCGAAGCGTCGCGTCAGCCCGATATCATCCTGATCGCGACCGGCTCCGAGGTGCAGCTCATCGTCGTCGCCGAAGCAAGACTCGTCGCCAGGGGCGTGAAGGTGCGGCTCGTCTCGATGCCGTGCTGGGAGCTGTTCGAGGAGCAGACGCCGGAGTATCGCGAGAGCGTCTTGCCGTCGTCGGTCACGACCCGGCTCGCCGTCGAGGCCGGCCGGTCACTGGGATGGGAGCGATGGGTCGGTACGCACGGCGCAATCGTCGGGCTCGACCGCTACGGCGCCTCCGCGCCGGGCGACGTGGTGATGAAGGAGCTCGGCTTCACCGCCGATCGTGTCGTGCGTGAGGCAGAGGCTCTCCTCGGATTACCAGCCACATGATGTCCTGGGCGAGCGTCGAGGGGCTACCGTTGCCGCTCGGAGCGACGTGGGCGGCCGACGACCGCGCGTACAACTTCGCGATCTATGCCTGGCATGCCGGCCAGGTGACGCTGTTGCTGTACGGTGATGACCTCCGCACGCCCGTGCTCACGTACCGATTCGACGCCGGGCGGAACAAGTCCGGCCACGTGTGGCACTGCCGCATCCCGGTCACGGCCGCTCCGGGCGCGCGCTATTACGCGTACTCGATCGACGGGCCGCGATCGGCCCCCCACCAGTTCGATCCCGACAAGATCCTCTTCGATCCCTACGCCAGAGCGATCTTTTTTCCGCCCGAGTTCGACCGGGAGGCCGCGCGACGGCCCGGGTCGAACGCCGGGCGGGCGCCCGTCGGCCTGCTCGTCGCCGGCCCCACGGAGTGCAACTTCGATTGGGGTGACGACCGGCACCCTCGCCACGAGGCGAACACGGTCGTGTACGAGCTCCACGTGGGAGCCTTCACCGCCCACCCGAGCTCGGGGGTGAAGGAAGAGCGGCGTGGAACGTACGCCGGGCTCATCGAGAAGATCCCGTACCTCGTCGAGCTCGGCGTGACGGTCGTGGAGCTCATGCCGGTGTTCCAGTTCGATTCGTCCGACGGCAACTACTGGGGCTACATGCCACTCGGGTTCTTCGCGCCCCATGATCGCTGGGCCCGTGCGCGCGAGACCTGTGAGCAGCACACCGAGTTCCGGTCGCTGGTCCAGGCCCTCCACGCGGCGGACATCGAAGTCGTGCTCGATGTCGTCTACAACCACACCGGCGAAGGCGACCATCGTGGCCCGGTCTACAGCTTCAAAGGCATCGACAACGACAGCTATTACATGATGTCCGGCCGGCCGGACGCCCCCTACGAGGACTTCACGGGAACCGGCAACACCCTCAACTCCGCGAACCCCTACGTGCGGCGGATGATCCTCGACAGCCTGCGCTACTGGGCGCGCGAGATGCGGATCGACGGATTTCGCTTCGATCTCGCGTCAGTCTTCGCCCGGAACCCCGACGGCTCCCTCAGCTACGAGGAACCTCCGATCTTCAGCGAGATCGCGTCCGACCCCGAGCTGGCGGGGCTGCGTCTGATCGCGGAGCCGTGGGACGCTGCCGGCGCGTACCAGCTCGGCCGGGATTTCCCCGGCATCACGTGGGCGCAATGGAACGCCCGGTTCCGCGACGACGTGCGGCGGTTCGTGCGCGGCGACCCGGGAATGATTGGCGTGATGATGCAGCGACTGTACGGAAGCAGCGACCTCTTCCCGGATGATCTGGCGAACGCCTACCACGCGTATCAGAGCGTCAACTACGTGACCTCGCACGACGGATTCACGCTCTGGGACCTGCTCTCCTACGACACGAAACGCAACATGGCGAACGGCCACGGCAACACGGACGGGCCGGCGGACATCAGCTGGAATTCCGGATTCAATGGTGACGACGGGGCGCCCGCCGAGGTGATCGCGTTGCGCAAGCGCCAGGCCAAGAACCTCCTGTGCTTGCTCCTGCTCGCCAACGGCACGCCGATGCTGCGCGCGGGCGATGAGTTCCTCCAGACCCAGAACGGGAACAACAATCCTTACAACCAGGACAACGCGACCACCTGGCTCGACTGGAATCGGCTCGAATCTCACGCCGACGTTTTCCGCTTCACGAGGCTGATGATCGCCTTCCGCAAAGCCCATCCCTCGCTCTGCCGCAGCCGCTTCTGGCGCGAGGACGTGCGCTGGTATGGCGTCGGACCGGCCGTGGATCTCTCCGACGACTCGCGGAGCCTCGCGTTCTGTCTTTCCGGAGCGTCCCAGGGGGACGATGACCTCTACGTGATGGCCAACGCCTACGGGGCGGCGCTCGAGTTCACGATCCAGACCGGCGCCGCCTCGGAGTGGCAGCGCATCGTCGATACCGGATGCGTCAGCCCCGACGACTTCCGCGAGCCGCCCGGTGTCGTGGCGCTGACCTCGGCGCGTTACGTCGTGGGGCCGCGGTCGGTGGTCGTGCTGTTACGGCCGCGGCGCGGCTGAGCCCGACCACGGTGAAGACCGATCCACTCGCCGGAAGACCGGTGCCGCCTCGCTGTTGGTGGACGTCCCGGAGCTGGTCAAGGCGTACTACACGGAGCGGCCGGATCCGTTTCGCGCCCAAGCAGCGGGTGGTGTTCGGAACCTCGGGGCACCGGGGCTCGTCATTGAAGGCCGAATTCACCGAGGCGCACATCCTCGCCATCACCCAGGCCATCTGTCTCTATCGCCAGGTGCACGAGATCGCCAGCAAGTCATCGCTCAGGCCACGACGCGCCTGGCGACCCGACGCGCTCACTCTCCACGCAGCGTCGGATCGAGCAGGTCGCGCAACCAGTCCCCCGTGCGGCTGACGACCAGCGACGTCGCCATCAGCACGAGTCCCGGCCACGTCGAGATCCACCACGCGCTGTCGAGGTACTCGCGGCCCTCGTAGATCATCCCGCCCCACGACGGGGTGGGCGGCTGGATGCCGAGGCCGAGAAAGGACAGCGTCGCCTCGAGGACGATGGCGCGCGCCAGCTCCAGGGTTGCGATGACGATCAGGCTCGAGAGGATGTTCGGCACGATGTGGCGCAGCACCACGCGCACGGCCGAGCCGCCGAGGGCCTGGACGGCGTCGACGAACTCGCGCGTGCGCAACCCGAGGACCTGAGCGCGAAGGACGCGCGCGTAGGAGACCCAGCCCGACAACCCGATGACGAGGATCAGCGTGGGGAAGCTCGGGCCGAGCACCGCGATGATGCCGATGGCGAGCAAGATGAACGGGAAGGCGAGCTGGGCGTCGGCGAGCGTCATGACCACCGTGTCGAGCCAGCCACGCCGGAAGCCGGCGACGACGCCAAGCGCCGAGCCCACCAGCCCTCCCACCACGACGGCGGCGAAGCCGACGATGAGCGAGACGCGGGCACCGTAGACCAGCCGCGAGAGCACGTCGCGACCGAGGTGATCGGTGCCGAGGGCGTGCGCCCGGCCGTCGGCGGCCTCTAGCGTCGGCGCGAGGAGCCGCACGCGCAACGACGTGCGCTCGGGGTCCTGCGGCGCCAGCCACGGCGCCGCCACCGCCACCAGGGCCAGCACGAGGACGAACACCCCGCCGCCGGCCGCGAGCCGCGCGGTGCGCTGCCGCTCGCGCGGCCGCGCCACCGTCGCCGCGACGACCAGATCAGCGGGCGCGGATGCGGGGATCGAGGACGCCATAGAGCATGTCGACGGCGAAGTTGATGACGACGAAGAGCGCGGCCGAGATGAAGACGACGCACTGCACGACCGGGTAGTCGCGGTTGTAGATCGACTGGATGGCGAGCCGGCCCATCCCCGGCCACGCGAACACGGTCTCGGTCACGACGGCGCCGCCGAGCAGGGCTCCGAACTGGAGCCCGGTGATGGTCACGATCGGCACGGCCGCGTTCTTCAGCGTGTGCTTGGCGACGACCAGCGTCTCGGACAGGCCCTTGGCACGCGCGGTGCGGACGTAGTCCGTGCGCAAGATCTCGAGCACGGCCGAGCGCGTGAGCCGGGCGACGTACGCCATCGCGAACACGCTGAGCGTGAGGGCGGGGAGGACCAGGTAGTGCCAGTCGCCGCGGCCGCCCGTGGGAAGGAGCCCGGCCTTCAGCGACACGAGCAGGATGAAGAGGATGCCGAGGAAGAACGTGGGCGCCGACTGACCGACGAGGGCCACGGCCATCGCCGCGTGATCGAGCGGCGAGTTGCGGTGGGCCGCCGACACCACGCCGATCGGCACGGCCACCAGTACGGCCACGACGAACGCGGTCAGGCCGAGCTCGATCGTGGCGGGCAGGTAGTCGAGCACGACGGTCATGGCGGGAGTCTTGAAGTGGATGGAGCGACCGAAGTCGCCGCGAGCCACGTTGCCGAGGAACGTGACGTACTGAACGGGCAGGGGGCGGTCGAGCCCGAGCTCGGCCCGAACGCGAAAGATCTCGCTGCGCGGGGCGTCGGGCGGGAGCAGCAGTGGCACGGGATCGCCACTGAGCCGCATCACCACGAAGACGACCGTGGAGACCAGCCACAGCGCGACCCCCGCGCGCAGGACGCGGCGCCCTGCGTACAGCGCGACGTCCCGCACGTCTCAGGCGCGGCGGAACCTGAAGTTGAAGCGCCGGATCTCGAACTGCTGGTTCGGGTTCGGCGTCCACTCCACGTACCTCTGGATCCCGTAGTCCTCGTACGGCTGGATCACCGGCACCCACGGGAAGTGCTCGAGGAAGATCTGGGTCATCTCCTTGTAGGCCTGGGCCCGGAACTTCTCGTCCACGGAGAAGCGCGCGGCGTCGCCGAGCTGGTCGAAGCGGGCGTGCCGCCAGTAGTCTTGCGGTCCGCCGGGGCCGAGCAGTCGCCAGAACATTCCGTCGGGATCGGACAGCGTCGAGGTCGGATCCGACCACCAGAGGCCCTTGAAGCTCTTGTCGCGGAGCTTCTGGGCGCGCACCGAGTACTCGAGCTGTTCCACCTTGGCGTTGACGCCGACGTCGCGCCACATGGCCTGGATGGCCTCGGACATCGCCTTGTCGTTGGCCGTGTAACCGACGGTCGTCTCGATGACGATCTCCTCACCCTTGTAGCCGGCCTTCTTGAGCCGCTCGCGAGCTTCCCTGGGGTCGTACTTCAGCGGGGGCAGCGAGGCGTCGAAGTGGTTGTCGCCCTTGGCGATCATCGAGTTGGGGACGATCCCGCGGCCGCGCCACAGCTCCTTGACGATGATCTCGCGGTCGATGCCGAGCGAGAGCGCCTGCTTGACGAGCGGATTGTCGAGCGGCTTCACGTTGCTGTTCACGGCCAGCACGTAGAGCCCGGCGTAGAGGGCGCCGATCATGCGCGTGGTCGGGTTGGCGTTCACGCGATCGCCGTGGTCGGGCGCGAGCTGGGTGATCGCGTCCACCTCGCCCTTCAGCAGGGACGCGACCCGCGGCGCCGTCTCTGGAATCGCGCGCATGACCAGCCGGTCGACGTCGATCCGGCCGCCCCAGTAGTCGGGGTTCGCCTCCAGCACGGCCTTGTCGTCCTTGGTCCACGACACGAAGCGGATCGGGCCGGTGCCGACCGGCTTGCCGTTGAACGTGTCCGGCCCGACCGACTTCAGATACTTCTCGGGCACGATCTGGCCGCCGTAGAACGCGAGCCGAGCCGGGAGCAGCGGGTCTGGCTTCTTCGTGTGGAACACGACGGTGCCCGGGTCCGGCGCCTCGATGCGCTCGATGGTCGAGAAGACCGTGCTCACCCGCGTCTTGGCGGCGGGATCGTACGTGCGCTCGATGCTGGCCTTCACGTCGGACGACGAGAACGGATCGCCGTTGTGGAACTTCACGCCCGGGCGGAGCTTGAACGTCCACGTCGTCGGCGCGGTGAGCTTCCACTCCGTCGCGAGCCCCGGGTAGAGCTTGCCGTCGGGATGCCGACTCGTGAGGTTGTCGTAGAGGTTGAACGAGACGCGGATGTCGTTGGACGACGTGCTCATGTGCGGATCGAAGAACGCGATGTCGCCGCCCTGGGCGACGATGAGCTCACGCTTTTGCGTGGTCTGCGCTCGCGCGGGCCCGGGCAGCACGGCGACGGCGCCAGCAGCGGCGGCGGCGCCGGTGATAAGCTCCCGTCGGGTCATGCCAGTCATGGACGCCTCCTTGGGTGCGCTTATATGGGGGTGGACGGCGCCGCCTGTCAAGCGGTGCCCCGCCGTGCCACAATCCCGGAAGTGTGATGTGACACGCGTTCTGGACTCCTCGCCGTGGTGTACTTCTACAGTAGCCGACGACGCCGAGTTGGGGCAATGGATGTAGCGCTATAACCGTGAAGCTCGTGAGCACCGTGAGCGGAGTGAACGCCACAGCGAACAAGGTAACGCGCGCGTCGTGTACTCACGTGTCGCAGCACGTCTGGCCGGTGAGCGCCTGCCAGCCCTCCCATGCGATCAGCGGCGTCATGGCGAGGCCGGCGACGGGATCGGCCCACCACCAGCCGAAGGCGGCGTTCAGGGCGAGCCCACCAAGGACGATGCCGGAGAGGTACGCGCACACCCGAGTCTGCCGTGTTTCCGCCTCCAAGGCGCTGCTCTGGAGACTCGCGGCCACCCTACGCTTGGCGCCCACGAGGATCGGCATGACGATCAGCGACAACCCGGTGATGATGATGCCCGCCGTGGACACGGAGGGCGGCTCACGTGTCAGCAGCGTGCGAATGGCGTCGTACAGGACGTAGCCGGCCAAGAGCATGAAGCAGACGCCGATGATGCGGAGCGTGCGGCCCTCGGCTCGCTCCCGGTCACGCTCGACGGCGTCCGACCGGAGCCGCCAGAGAGCCGCAAGGCTGCTGGTGACTTCGATGGCCGAGTCGAAGCCGAAGCCGACGAGGGCGATGCTACCCGCAAGGAACCCGGCAGCGAGGGCCACGATGCACTCAGCCGAGTTCCAGAGGACGGTGAGGTACTGGAGCAGTCGCCCCCGTCGCGCCACCGCTGCCCTGGTAGTCGCCTCCATGACAGCTATTGTCGCCTACTGGCTGCTGTACATCATGCAGCGCGAGCAGCGTCCTCAGCGCACCTCGCCGTCCCCGTTGCCTCGCCACCGCGCAGTCTGAGCGCGCCGTCTTTGTCGCCGCCTGACCCCCTTCACGATGCGGGGTCGGCAGCCACGCTGATGAACACCCCAAGGACGGTGATGGTCGCAGCCTCGTTCACGACGGCTTCAAGTCCTCGATGACCCTGCGGTACGTCCAGATGCCTTTGCGCTTGAACAATCCTGGGATGGTCACGGTGCTCATCTAGTGGTAGCCTCCCGGCCGTGGATTTGGAGCAGTCCTTGGAGCACCACCAGGGCGAGGAGGGCAGAATCGCCAGTGTTTACGCGGGTGCCACGCTCTCCGTGAACATCCAATCTCCGCCATGACTTCGGCGGACGTCGTCATCGTGGGCGGCGGCGTGGTGGGCACCAGCACGGCGTTCCACCTTGCCGCGCTCGGCGTCCGCAACGCCGTGCTGGTCGAGCGGCGGCACCTGGCCGCGGGCGCCAGCGGCAAGTCGGGCGCGCTCGTCCGGATGCATTACACCAACGAGACCGAGTCGCGCCTGGCGTTCGAGAGCCTGAAGATCTTCCGTGATTTCACGGCCATCGTCGGCGGCGATTGTGGCTTCGAGCCGGTCGGCTTCTTCCAGATCGTGGGCCGCGGCTGGGAAGCCTCGCTGGCCCACAATGTCGCCGTCCAGAGGGCGATGGGCATCCGGACTGAAGCGATCAGCACCGAGGAGCTGGCTCGGCGCCTGCCCGGCTGCCGCGTGGACGACGTCGGCGCCGCCGCGTGGGAGGCCGACTCGGGATTCGCGGACCCCAACGCGACGACGTTCGCCTTCGCCGACGCTGCGCGCCGGCGCGGCGTCACGCTGCGCACGGGCTGCACGGCCACGAAGGTCATCGTCGAGGGAGGACGGGTGACGGGGATCGAAACGACGGCGGGACGGATCGCCGCGCCCGTCGTGATCCTCGCCCCGGGCGCGTGGGCGGGCCGTCTGCTCGCGCCGCTCGGACTCGACTATCCGCTCTCGCCCTATCGCATCCAGGTGACGATCTTCCGGTGGCCCGCCGGCTTCACGCTGCGGCATCCTGCCATCATCGACGCCATCCACCACTCGTGGCTTCGCCCGGAAGGCCGGGCCAGCACGCTGATCGGCGTCGAGCTCGGCGTGGGCCACGGCGATCCCGATCAGCTCGACGAGGGCGTGGACGCCGACTACGTCGCCGGCTGCCGGCAGGCGCTGGCGGCACGATTGCCGGTGTTCGGCGAGGCGACGATGCGGGGCGGCTGGGCGGGCATGATCATGATGAGCGGCGACGGTCGGCCGATCATCGACCAGATCCCGTCCGTCGATGGCCTCTACGCGATGCTGGGCGACTCCGGGACGTCGTTCAAGACGGCGCCCGCGGTCGGGCGCTGCCTGGCCGAGTGGATCGTGCACGGCAAGCCCCGGACGGCCGATCTCACCCCCTTTCGCTCCACGCGGTTCGCCGAGGGCCACCCGTGGGCAGATGAGCACCACTACGGCCGGCCGCAAGGGCTGACCGTCTCCCGCTGATTACGAACCCCCGGGGCACAGCGCCCGGGGATGGGAGGAGGACGTCATGGAAGCACTGGCTCGGAACTGGTGGGCGCTCGTCCTTCGAGGCATCGCCGGAGTGATCTTCGGCGTGCTCACCTTCATGTTTCCCGCAATGACCCTCGCCGTGCTGATCCTGCTCTTCGGCGCGTACGCCATCGTCGACGGCGTGTTCAACCTGGTCGCAGCCGTCTCCGGCCGGACGGGCCAGCCATGGTGGCACCTGGTCCTCGAAGGCATCGTCAGCATCGCCGCCGGGGTGATCGCGTTCGCCTGGCCGGGATTGACGGCGCTCGCGCTTCTCTGGGTCATCGCCGGCTGGGCCATCATTACCGGCGTCCTGGAGATCGTCGCGGCCATCAGGCTGCGCAAGCACATCGACAACGAGTGGTGGCTGGTCCTGAGCGGGGTCGCGTCGGTGGTCTTCGGCGGCTTGCTGATCGTGGCTCCGGTTGCCGGAGCGTTGGCCGTGACCCTGTGGATCGGCGCCTACGCGGTCATCTTCGGTGCGCTGATGATCGCGCTCGGTCTTCGCCTGCGGCGTCACCGCCAGCCGGGGGCGCAACGGATCCCTCGCGCGGCGTGAGGCGTCGGCGGGTGATTCGTTGATGGCAACGGCAGGACGAAGCCCTCCTGCATCGCGCTGCTCGCGGCTGGCGGTGTCGTGCGAGCTGCCCACCAGGCCTGCCCGTGCTCGGCGAGTCCTCCGTATCAGACCAAAGTCTCATTTACCGTCCGGAACGTGCGTCACCAGAATGTCAGCCGTTTACCAGGGCAACAGCTGCTGGATTTGAAGAAAGTGTGCGACGCAGGTGCGATGTCCAAGGAGGAGTATGAAGGCCGCTGAGACCAGTAGGACCAAGGTCCGATACCGGACGAGGTCGGGTGTGTTTACCGTGCGAACGCCAGACAGTTGGAGCAGGCGGGAGGCGCCGATGAAGTCATGGACGGCCGAGATCGTGGTGAGCGCGGTGGTCGCGCTGGTGCTGGGCGGCTGCGCGACCTCGCAAGAGTGGAGCGACTGGAAGAGCCACCCCACGCACTTCGCCTCGGGCGAGCACTTCGCGTTTTCGATGAGGACGAGCGATGGCGCCACGCAGGTGCGCCGCAGCGACATCGAGATCGCGCGGGCGCAGAACTGGTGGGGCAAGGCCATCACGGTGGCCCAGAGTCAAGTGGTGG
>Ga0209470_1000220_pt1 | contig 45371 bp, 39 predicted proteins | sample GraSoiAngelo_125_FD_185882 | JGI IMG/M metagenome (GOLD analysis project Ga0209470, IMG submission 185882) | Grasslands soil microbial communities from the Angelo Coastal Reserve, California, USA - 14_0927_05_40cm (SPAdes) (version 2) | ecosystem: Environmental > Terrestrial > Soil > Grasslands ... | reverse complement strand
TGTGCTCGGGTGATGCACAAGCAGGTCGATCACCTGCTCTCCATCCTTCATCCCGCCCGCATGAATCTTTTTCCCCAGCACGTACTTCGCGTCGGGATCGTGCAGCCGGTCGTCAAACTTGAAGTCCGCGTACTGCCTGGGCTTGTCAATCGTCCAGCCCGTGAAGCAGCGCGCCACTTCCGTGACGTCCTTCTGCGTGTAACCGCCATCGACGCCGAGCGTGTGCAATTCCATCAGCTCGCGTCCGTAGTTCTCGTTCAGCCCGCGCTCGTTTTTCTTCGCTTGTGGATTGCCCACTGGACGCGGCGGCGCGGGCCAGCCGAATCTTCCACGGCGCCATTGCTGGCGCGCCGCGCGCTCGGCCGCTTGCCGCTGCGCCGCCCGCGGATCAGCGCTCAAGAGATTGTCCAGATAAAAAAGCATCGCCGGGCTCTTGGCCGTGGCGGTCACCAAATCCTTGAACTTTCCGAAGGCATGCGGCTGGATGACCTCGCGTTCATACGAAGTCAGGTAGTAGCGGTCTTCGCCTTTGCCCGCGAACACGTTGAAGTGGTTAAACCAAAAATCATCCATCACCTGCTGAAGCTGCCGCTCGCTGTAAATCGCGCGCGTTACTTTGGCCATGCCCAGTTCGGCCACCACGCGCTGCGGCCTTTTGCTGTCGTCGGCAATCGCGCGTGGAACATTGTTGGGGTCGGCGCCTCCTAAAACGTCGCGCTTGCCTACACCTTTCGTCGCGGGATTTCCTTCGGGTTGCTCCTGCTTCATGGGCGCGGGAGCGTCGCTCATTTCCTGTTTTGCAGTCGTAGCGTTTTGCTGAGGAGCTTCTGTTTCCCCTCCGCCTTTGGTTTGTCCCTGCGCCGCTTGCATATCTCGCGCAACAGTTTCCGCGGCTGCATCGCTTCGGCGTTGCTCTTGCTGCGCTTGTGCCTGCGCACGCTTCTCGGCTTGCTTCTCCGCTTGTTTGGGTTGCGGATATTCATCAATCAGTTTCGCGGTGGACATGCGCAGCGTCGGATAATCCGCGAGGCGCGCATCCAGCGCGCGGTCATCAATGGAATTGGGATTGAGTTGCTGCTCGATCCATTTGGCCAGGCCCATCTGGCGGACGCGCTCAACGTCGCCCGGACGCGGGCCGTAGGCCAGGCGATTCAGCGTGTGCAGAATCGCTTCGTCGGGGCTGAGTTCTGTAATCGGCAGCCCTTTGAGCGCGGGATCGTTCTTGGGTTTCTTATCTTTCGCCGACGCAGGATTCTCAGCGCTGGCAGGCAATTCGATACCGAGCGACAAAACGCAAGCGAACGAGAGGATGACGGCGAGGAATGACCTTGGTGTCGCGGAAATGGAAGGGATTCGTTGATTCACTGGCGAGGCGGGGGACTCTTGCAGCCTCATAACACTCTCCTGCCGTGCCGTATCATGGGCAAAATAAGGGTCATCGATAGAATAACCCTGATCCGGAGAAGAAGTTGCGCAACTCTGGCAATCCTGTGGAATGCCTACCACGGCGGAAGCTACACTCAGCAAAGGCCTTAGGGCCGTAAATGTGGAGTGCGGGAGCTTGCTACCGCTTTTCCGACGTCCGAGAGGTTTGTATTGGCACGGGAAAACGCACTGAATTCGCCTTAGGATTTATCGTCCTGGCCACCCGATTCAAAGGCCTAGCCCAAGCACCACCCTTATCCGTGCCGATCCGTTAAGGGCCTGCCACCCGCCCAACGGCGGAATGGAGATAATGTTTAACAGACAGATAAGCGCTAAGAGTAAGTTCAGGCGTTTTCGCATCATGGATCACTCCTTGAATTGGGAGAGGCGCATGCTGGGATGCGCCTCTCGAAGTCTTGTGGCCTAATTGGTAAAGTTTACGGTACCCGTCAGCGGATTGGGAGACGGTGTTACGGTACCACCAGGCATGCCATAGTTTGTGTTGGTCGTTGAAGCGGTAAACTGCCATGTAACAGCTCCAGCATGTGTGTTGCTTGCGGAACTGGAAACGGGGAACGGAACATTGCAATTACCATTGCTGGCTGTAAGGGTTTCCTGACATATTGGCCCTCGCTCAGAACAGCCGGGAGCAGGAGAACCGCTCGCAGCACTCATCGGTATCAGCGGGCCGGAGAACTGCGAGTGCCTGAGGGCTGGAAGCGGTTTGTTGAGCGACGGACGGAATTAGGATCAAAGCGCTGAGAACGAAAGAAAAAGGAAGGCGAGCAAATCGCATGGGAACCTCCGAGGCGTAGTCCACGTACCGGTCGAGTCGTAACCGGTGAGAGCGTGGAGGCTGTAAATTTGCCGCCAGGGTGGGAGACGACGCGCGGGAAAATAAAACAGAACAATGTAGCCAACAATCCAGGGGATTCACTATATTCAGATCAGGTAAATTGTTGAGGTGAGTACTAAGGGAGCACTAAGCGCCTGGAGAGAAGAAGGGGGCGAAGCGAAGAAGCTTCGGCCCGAATTGAGAAGCGCTCGACTAAGCAGCCCCGCACTCTAAAATGTAACCGGCAGTTTTCAGCGCCTCGGGAGAAGCGTCACTCGGCTATGTCAAAGTCCACGGAACGGTCCGGCGCATGGTTTTTCGCGCTGTCGACGGCCTGCATCACCAGACGATAGGAACCCGGCTTCAGGTCGTCCACTTTCACTTTCAGACCGATGGGGACCACCGGATTTCCTTTTTGGATGTAATCATCGGCGCGCATGACGTCGGTGAAAAATATCTGCTTGTTGCTCGAACGCTCGAAAATGCGATAACCCATGGCAACAATTGGCGGCTTCTCCGCCGCCAGCAGCGGTTCATAAATCTCCGTGTAAAGAACCACGTTGTCCGTGTGTTTGAACCGATTGCTTCCGGAGGGAACGATTTGCGTGCCTTTGACGACCAGCGGCGTGCGATCTTCCAGCAAAACGGAATCCAAGCCGGTGGAAATCTCATTCAGTCTTTGCGGAGAATTCGTAAGCGCCACGCCGCTCAGGCTGAAGTGTTTTCCATCATAGGGATCGATGGCAAGCGGTGACTCGAATTTGCCGAAGGCGTCGCCGCCGACGCTCAGGACCACGGTCAGCCTGTAGGTGCCCGGTGTGGCGTCGAATTGGTTTTCATAACGATAGGGCAACTTCGTGAATTCTTTCCAGTCGTCTTTCTCCAAGTCCAGATTGACGGTATCGCTGAATCGCGCTCCCACGGTCCCATCCTGACGGTAGGCAAGTCCCAGCACATTCAGGTTCGCGTGATACTTTCCCTTGTCCTTGTTGAATTGAAATGTATCCGAGGGAATCTCCATCGCCAGGTTGACGCGCGCTGTGTCAGGCGCAGTGTAGAAATACGGCGCCTCCAACGCGCCACGAATCGAACCGGGTTGCGAGCCCGTAGCGCGCGATTCGAGTTGTTTTTCCAGAGGCTTGCCTTCCAGCACGTTCACGGAACGCGTGTTGCAATAGCCGCTGCGCGAGCGCGCGATCAGTCCGCCGCGATTCAGTTTCACCTTAAGCGTGTGGCAACTTCCTTCCGGAGTGTCACCGGGCACGTAGCCCAAAATATAAAACTCATTCTGTTCTCGCCCGATGCGTTCGAGTCCGGCGAGCAGGTCGTTGGTATTGAAGATCGTGAAACCGCCCGTTCCTTCCGCCAGCGCCGCCAGGATTTGCTGATTGGTCGAAGCTGAAGGCGGGAATTGCGGAACGATGGTCCGCGGCTGATTGTACGGCGAGTTGTTGTAATTGGATGTCGGGTTGTAACCTCCGCCGCGCGTGCCACCACCGCCCGTGCCGCCCCGCGTGCCACCTCCCGTCCCGCCGCCCGTGCCACCCTTTCCGCCTCCGGTACCACCCCCACCGCCGGTACCACCCCCACCGCCGGTACCACCTCTACCACCGCCTCCTGTGCCACCGCCTCCACCCGTTCCGCCACCGCCAGTGCCACCTCTACCGCCGCCACCGCCGGTGCCACCTCTGCCTCCGCCCCCTCCAGTTCCACCTCCGCCGCCGGTGCCACCACCGCCCGGCCGCTGCGGATCAGGCATGGCCATGGCAGGAAAGGCCGCGAGTATCAAGTGTGGGCGCGGTGAAATCGTTTGCAGTGAAATTCTTCGCGCGGAAATTCTTCGCGGCGAAATTCGTTGAGTGGGAGCACGATTCGAAACGGCTCGTGTCCTGTCAGCTGGGACTCTCCTGCCGGCGCTCCCGCCGGGAGCGGTCGCCACCAGACCGCGGGCATCCAGCGCGTAAACCGCGACATTCGATTTGTTGCAGGCGTCGATGGTGGCGGTCAGCTCCGATTGGTTTTCCTGTGTCAACGCGAAGCCTCCGGAAAACAGCACCACCATTTTCCGGCCAGGGATGGAGCGGAGATTCTTCGCCAGACTGCGCACGGCCAGCAGCATGCTGCGCGCGCCAAAATCCGCCGCGGCGTTACCCAACGACGGACCAAACGAAGATAAGCCCGAGGAAGCAACAGTAACTGGCACATCCGGCGGGGCGTTTGGATCGACCGAGGAAGTTTTCACGCCCGACACAGCTGCTTGAAGCACCTGGGCGTTCGCCGTGAAATTCTGCACAATGCGGAGCGAACCACCAAAATCCACCACGGCCATCAATCGATCGGGGCCGGCGTTCGCTTCGATAAATTTCTTGGCCGCACTGCGCGCCTGGATCTGGTCCGGCGCCGCCATAGTGGAGTTGTCGAAGAACAATATCAAGTACCGGCGTTGGCCGTTCGCCTGGGTAGCGGCGTCGGCTCCTGTAGAAAAAGTAGAAACCTGCTGTTCCTTGTTGTCTTCAAATACTTTGAAATCATTCTGGGTCAAGTCGCGGATGTAGTTGCCCTTCTTGTCCGTCACCACGGAATCGACGAGCACCAGTTTTGATTCCTTCTTGATGACGACAGCCGGCTGCTGCTCCGCCGGTGAAGCGGCTTGGGGTTGCGGGGGTGGAGCGGGCTGCTCCTGCGCTCGCGAAGAAGCAGGAACCACGCACATCGCTACGACAGCGAGCCACGCGGCCAATCGAATTGTTCGCCTGAAGGTCGTCAAAGTGTTCATAATTCCCCACCACAATTACTGAATTTCAATAAGGAATAACCACTGCCCCATTGCGCGCCGCCATCTGGGCACCCACAGCGTCTCTTACAACCAGGCGCACCAGATAGGTGCCCGGCTTCACGTCAAAACTGGTTTTCACTGTAAATCCCGAGCGGCTCAATCGGGTATAGGTCGTATCGAGCAACTTCATATCCACGATTTTTGAAAGGCCGGTGACAAAATTCCCGTTCTCATCAAAAATTCCGGTGAGAATTGTCAATTGATCGTTATTGCGGCCCTGCACTTTCTGGAAGTGAATGCTCTTCACGTCAAAGTGCGACAAGACCGCGAGCCGCGCCTGAGCTTCGTCTTTTTTGAAAAATTGCGTCTGCAGCTCCACGGGCAAATCGCGGATTTCCTCCTGGGAGAACAGCGCTTCCTGCATCTCTTGCTTTGTTGCTTCGGCAGGATCGGCCACGGTTTTGGGAGCGAAGTAGCCGTGGCGCGCCTGAACGCTGTACTTTTCCTTGCTGGTGAGCGTCACCTTCAAGGTGTGAAACCGGCCGTCGATCTTCAGGTTCTGAGGCGAAAACCCAAGCAAGTAGGAGATCGCGGGAGCGGCGCCGGCTTCGCGCATGGCTTCATCCACATCGTTGCGGTTGTGATAAAAATTGCCGCCGGTTCCGTCGGCCAACTGCGCAAGAACGTCCTGCTGGGCCAATTGCGCCGCCACTCGATAGGAAGTTTTGTACCCGGCGGTACGGTAGCTGTCGTGCGGTGGATCGGCGATATCTCCGCCCACGTCCGGGGCGTAGAGGCCGCGCGCATCAATCGTATTGATCACGATATTGGAACGAGTCGCGCGATCGACCATTTCGGAAGCTTCGGATTGCAGTGTCGAGCTGATGAAGCCAGGTGACACGAGAACAAGGATGCGCTGGCCGGGCATGCTTGCCAAGCGCCTCACCACGTCTTCGAGGTGCCGATAGGCATACTGCGTTTCGCTGTCGCCTTGCGCCACCGCGCGGTACGCCGCGGTCTCTGCCAGCCTCTGTGCTCCGGCCATCATTGTGGTGTCCCCATTGAAAGCGCACTGGAGGGCCTCATCAGTGGCGACGGCGAGCGCTTGTACGTCCGACTTGTTCACGATCAGATCGGCCTGGTAGTAACTCAGGTCGGGACAATCATGAAAGCCTTGGCTGTTCATGGGGCGGGGCAGGACTCCGAGCAGCGCCTTCGATAGTTTTTCGTGATCGTCCGTAAATTCTTGCGTCAACTGGCCGGAAGTGGTGTTCAGGGAAACGCGATCGCTTGCCGCCAAAGCGCCAAAAAAACGAGTGGCCGAATCACGGACGAATACCGCGTCGGCCATCGAGAGGTGCACGTCGTCAAACACCATGGAGGCAAAACGCTGCGGCAGAACGACTGCTTTGCCGTCTGCAACGTCCGCGCTTGACGAAGAATCTTCCGCCGTCGTGGACGCCATGGCGGAGGCGGTGCGCTTCTCCGGGGCCTCGATACTGAAAGAAGAGATGTTCTGCAACTTTCGATTGTCGTAAAGCTGAAAGTCTTCTTTCTTGAGATTCGGTACGACTTTGCCTTGCGCATCGCGAACCACCGCGCGCACCAACACCAGATTTACGCGCACTTTGAAAGTCGTCGGAGTGTCGTGGCTGGAGACTTCTTCACTCTGGCCCGTTGCGGGCCCTGGCGCGTGGACGGCCGTCGAGTCCGGCTTTGCGGGGGCATCCTGAATTTGTGAAGGCGCCGCGGGCGTCTGAGCAGAAAGCCCCTTGCCCCAAGCCGATAGGCAGCAAGCGGAAATCACCAAAATGGCGTGTCGGAACCCCGGGCGTAGCCGTGAATGAAACATCCCTGCCCTTCAGAACCTGCATCCTGAGGCGTCCGGGAGAGCCGGAACGGGACGAAACCAGGGGACGCTTGTGTGCTAACAGCGATTTGACTATACCCTTGGCGCAATTTTGGTGTCAATCAGGTAGCTGCTCGAGTAGTGGCTTGATTTCCGGTTAGCCGGTTACTCAGGAACAAATGAATACAGCGGGTCGAACCGTATATCGAAACCGGGGATGATCCGGAGCGAAGTACGAGAACCGTAGCAGAATTGAATTGTCTGATCTGGCGTGAAAATTTTGTAATGGGCTGAAGTCAAAATTTGCGTTTGCCTTTCCGTCGCATGTACCGCAGTCTGCGAGCCACAAGGTGACGGTAGCCAACTCGCCAAGCGTTTGAGGACGCAAGGCATTACGAAAGCGCTCCCTTCACCAAACTATTCGTCTTTTGCGCATCGAAAGAGTCGTGCTGCGTGTTCGGTTTTGTCTGTCCAAATGTCGGGTCGTGCTCGCAGTCTGTGACTACACTATGTTGTTACCCCTGCTTGAGAGAGCGAAGGAAAAGAACGCTCACTTTCTGGTGACGCCCAAAACCGGGGCAAGCTCCGGTGGGGTACCCCAGTGTGGGATATCATTCGCCCCCGATGCAGCGGGTATCCCTCAGCGTGCTCTCTTGCCCGGAGAGCAGTACCGCTTTCATTTCGACATGACCAAATGTATCGGTTGCAAGTGTTGCGTGGTGGCTTGCAACGAACAGAACGGCAATCCCGCGGACATCAACTGGCGAAGAGTTGGGGAGATCGAAGGCGGCTGGTACCCGAATACATACCGCTCCTATCTTTCCATGGGCTGCAATCACTGCATGGAGCCGACGTGCCTGGAAGGCTGTCCCGTGGACGCCTACTCCAAGGATCCCGTCACCGGCATTGTGTTACACAGCGCGGAAGCCTGCATCGGCTGCCAATACTGCACATGGAATTGTTCTTACGGCGTGCCGCAGTACAACCCGGAGCGCGGCGTCGTCGGGAAGTGCGACATGTGTCATGACCGGCTGGACGAGGGTCGCGCGCCGGCATGCGTTAGCGCTTGTCCGGAGACTGCAATCCGCATCGAGATCGTGAACATTGCGGAATGGAAGCGGGAGTACGCCGCGCACGCCAATGCGCCGGGCCTCCCCTCGGCCGATGACAGCATCTCCTCGACGCGCATCACTCTTCCCAACAATTTGCCACCCGACACGCGGAAAGCAGATTTCTTCCGCGTCAGGCCTGAAGATCCGCACTGGCCTCTCGTGGCGATGACCGTGCTGACCCAACTCTCGGTAGGCGCTTTTGTCACCATCTGGCTGCTGCAATTGTTCGGAAAGACTACGCGCTTGGGTGTTGCGGCGATGGTTTCCATAATCGTAGCTGGGCTGGCGCTTAGTGCCTCGACTCTCCACCTTGGACGCCCCATTTACGCGTATCGCGCGCTGAAAATGTGGAAGCGGTCCTGGCTCAGCCGCGAAGTCCTGCTATTTGGATGTTTTTCGGGAGTGGCGCTTTTGTACGCGGCGCTGCTCTGGTTCAAGCTGCCGGGAAGCCTTGCGATTGGCGCGCTGACCTCCTTGCTTGGCGCGGCGGGAGTCACCGCAAGTGCCTGCATCTATCTCGTCCCGGCGCGGCCCGCATGGAACTCCAAGCACACGGTGGCGGGATTTTTTCTTACCGCGATGCTGCTCGGTCCCTTGCTGGCAGCCAGTCTCGGAATCGGAGACCGGCGCTGGCTGAGCATAGCGATTGTTGCCGCGACAGCAGGGCACTTGCTGAACGAAGCCGGCAAATTTTTCTGGCTGACGGCATCCGACTCCTTCGAACTGCAAGCGTCGGCGCGCTTGCTTTCCACGACGTTGGCGTCTTCCTTCTTGGGGAGCGGCGCGCTGCTGTGCTTGGGCGGAATCATTCTGCCGCTGTTTGTGCCGACCTGGGCCGGTGCGTCCGCCTCACTTCTCACTGTTCTAGCTGGTGAAGTTCTCGGCCGATATGTTTTCTTCGTCAGCGTGGTTCCCAAAAATATGGCTGCTTCGTACTTGTCCGCCGGAAAGGCCGCGGCATGAGTCTGAAGCGCCAGCTCGGATTGGACATCCTGGAAGAAAAGTATGCGTACGCCAGTGATCCGGTCATGGGGCACACCTCCGAGCAAAAAATTCCGGACACTTGGGTCTCCACGACCTGCGGTTACTGCTCGGTTGGCTGCGGGATGTTTATCGGGGTAAAGGACGGCCGCGCCGTGAGCGTGCGGGGAAATCCGGACCACGCCGTCAATTCTGGCTTGCTTTGCCCGAAGGGCCTTTCCGAACATTACACGCTGGAGGCTTCGAACCGCGCCCTCTACCCGCTTTTGCGCAACAAACGCGGAAAGCTTGCGCGCATCGAGTGGGACGAAGCTCTTTCCGTTATGGTGGAGAAATTCCGTGGCGCTCAGGAGAAGTACGGCAAGGACGCGCTCGGAGTTCTCAGTACCGGTCAGCTTGTCACCGAAGAATTTTATGCGCTCGGTAAGCTCGTGCAGCTGGGACTTGGTACGAAAAATTACGATGGGAACACGACGCTATGCATGGCCAGCGCCGTCTCCGGGTATAAACGCTCGTTTGGCAGCGACGGTCCGCCAGGCGCGTACGAAGATCTCAGCCAAGCGGACGTCATTTTTCTCATCGGCGCGAACATCGCCGACAACCACCCGATCCTTTGCCAGTACCTCGACGCAAATCCACGCCGAACACTAATCGTGGCCGATCCCCGCGTGACAAAGACCGCGATGATGGCAGACCTCTACCTGCCGCTGAAGCCACGCTCGGATATCGCTCTTCTGAACGGCATGATTCATCTGCTCATCGAGAACGGTCTCATCGATCGCAAGTACGTTGCGGCGCATACCACGGGTTTCGACCAGCTGGAAGAGTCGGTTCGCAAGTACACGCCGGACCACGTCTCTCAACTCACCGGGCTTACGCCCGAGCAAATCTACAAGGCTGCACTCATCTACGGCAAAGCCAAAGCCCCGTTCATTGGCTGGACGATGGGTGTGAACCACAGCACCAAGGGCACGGAAACCGTAAACGTCATCAATAATCTTGCGTTGATCACCGGCAACGTCGGCAGGCCGGGAGCGTCTCCTTTTTCGATTACTGGGCAATGCAATGCGATGGGAACACGGGAGGCGGGCTTCGCGTCGAGCCTCCCTGGGTATCGCAAATTTGAGAGTGCATCCGACCGCGAGGAATTGGCGGCGCTCTGGGGTATCGCCGCGGAGCGCCTGCCTGCTTCGCGCGGATGGGCGTACCCGGACATTATCGAAGGAGCGGTTGCGAAGAAGATTCGCGCTCTGTGGGTCATCGCAACAAATCCAATCGTGTCGTTCCCGAATCTCGGCGTATTGCAGCACAGCCTCGATAGCCTGGATTTTCTGGTAGTTCAGGATGGATTTCATCCGACGCCTACGACCGAAGTCGCGGACCTTGTCCTCCCTGCGGCTATCTGGGGCGAAAAAGAAGGCACCTATACGAATTCGGAACGCCGCGTGAGCAAGGTCAATCGCGCTGTGAAACCGCCTGGAGAGGCCCGCACCGACCTCGACATCTTTTTGGGTTTGGCAAAAAAGCTCGGCTGCTACGGCGAGCTTTTTCCGGGATGGACCCAGCCGAAGGATGCCTTCGAAGAGTGGAAGCGGATTTCGGCGGGCCGCCTCTGCGATTACTCCGGGCTCACATACGAGCTTATCGAGCGCCACGGCGGGATTCAGTGGCCTTATCCGACCGGCGCCACGGAAGTAAAGACGACGCGGCTCTACTCCGACGGTCGATTCTCTACGGAGGATGGAAAAGCGCGGCTTCTCCCGGTCGAGTGGGAACCCTTTCCGGAGCAGCCGAACGCGGACTTTCCTTTCGTGCTGAATACAGGCCGCACCATCGAGCATTGGCATACGCGCACGAAAACAGGAAACGTTCCGATCCTCGAACGGCTCTCGCCAAACGCGTGGCTGGAGATGAATCCACGGGACGCGCAGTCGCTCGGACTGAAGCCGCATGACCACATCGACGTGATTTCTGCTCGGGGGCGCGTGAAAAGCGTCGAGCTTCGCGTTACGGAGATCATCGCGCCTGGTCAAGTCTTCATGCCCTTTCACTACGCCGAGGCAAATGCCAATCAAGTGACGCAAAGTGCCTTCGATCCGATTTCTCGCGAGCCCAATTACAAGCAGTGCGCCGTGCGTATCGAGAGGGCGCAGATCGCTCCACAGTATTGGGGCGTACGCGGGAGCCCAAGAGCCAGAGTCCAGGCATGAGGTCGGACGGGATGGAAGAAATTCCGTCCCGCGCAAGGAGATGAGATGAAAAAAAGCAAGTTCATGGAAAGCGGCCACTTCCCAACGCTCATCGCGGCGTTTCTCTATTTCGATGTCAGCTTCATGGTATGGGTCTTGCTCGGTCCCCTTGCTCCATTCCTCTCCGAAATGCTCAAGCTCACGCCTTACCAGAAAGGGTTGTTGACAGCAATCCCTCTTCTTGGTGGAGCGCTGTTCCGGCCTGTACTCGGATTTCTCGGCGAGGGTTTTGGCGAACGCAGGACCGGCCTGTTCGGGCTCGCTTTCACTTTGCTTCCGCTGATTCTTGCCTGGCGTTTCGCACACACGGCCGCACACTTTTATTTTCTTGGGCTCCTGTTGGGCATTGGTGGCGCAAGTTTTGCCGTAGCTCTGCCGATTGCGGGACGCTGGTATCCGCCAGAGTATCAAGGGCTCGTCATGGGCATTGCTGGTGCGGGGAATTCGGGGACGCTCATCGCGACGCTCTTCGCGCCGCGCCTCGCTCAGAAATTTGGTTGGGCGAATACTTTCGCTATGGCTATGCTTCCCGTAATTATTGTGTTGGTTCTCTTCGCTTTGCTGGCGAAAGACAGCCCGCGACGTAGTGAACCACCCAAATGGAAAGCAATCGCGGCCATTTTGCGGGAACCGGATACTGTTTGGTTTTGTTTTTTCTATAGTTTCACGTTCGGTGGGTTCGTGGGCATGGCCAGTTTTCTCACCACCTTCTTTCATGACCAGTATGGACTTTCAAAAGTTCGCGCTGGCGACTTCACGACCATTGTTGTCCTTGCGGGAAGCTTCCTGCGGCCCGTGGGCGGATGGCTCTCGGACAGGATCGGAGGCTACCGCTTGCTCTTATTGCTCCTGGCTGGTGTGGGGGGTTGCCTTGGGGGAGTAGGAAGGCTCCCTGTGCTCTCGCTGGAAGTGATCCTCTTATTTCTGGCCATGGGAATGATGGGCATGGGGAACGGAGCTGTGTTTCAACTGTTGCCACAGCGATTTCCCGAACGCGTCGGGATTCTCACCGGATTGGTCGGCGCGGCCGGCGGCTTGGGAGGCTTTTTCTTGCCTTTTATTCTCGGAGCGATCAAGCAGCGAACCGGGCAGTATTCGGGCGGACTTTTCCTCTTCGCGGCCGCTTTCTTTGCCGCTGCTTTGATCTTGTTGCAGCTTGGAACCAAATGGCGGACGAGCTGGCAAGAAGAATCGGCTGAACGGGCGGGTATCTTCTCGTATCGGAGTTTTGCGGGAACTCCAGTCGGGGAAACCGTCGAATGAGGTGCGTACAGCCAAGCCAAACTGTCTGAAGCTAACGCAACACCGCTGCTCGATATCCGGCTAAGCTCCAGACACCTTGAGCTTCATCATGTCGAAGCAGGTAGTGGTCGCCATCGTCGACGAGCACGCGAAAGTAAGTCGCTCCCGGGGAGTACCAGCGGTCTTCAATCGCGACAATTTCCCTGGCTCCATCGCGCAATTTCAGCCTTACGGGACGTTCGTCAGCCTTGTACCCGGAATAACACTCCACACGGACAATTTGTTCATGCATGAACCTGAGCCTCTTTGCGGCTTTCCGCGAGCTCCGCGTTCCATGCCGCTCCAAGGAAAACAATCACAGCGGAGAGCTGCATCCAGATAATTAACCCAATCACCGCGGCCAAGCCGCCATACACGACGCTGTACGGCACGCGCCGCACGTAAATTCCAAAGAGCACGTCCACCAGCCACCATAGGAGCGTGGCGACCATCGCTCCGGGCAGGACGTTGCGCATACTTTCCTCCCGGGGACGGGCCACGCGATAAATCACAGTCAGCGCCAGCATGGCCAGCACCATGGCGGCAGCGGGGAAAAAGAAATTCCACCAGCCTTGCAAAATGGTGTGTTTGCCTACTTCGTGCGCGATCCATCGGCGCAAGGGCTTACCCAGAACCCCAAGGATGGTTGCTCCCAGCAGCGGAGCAATCGTCACCAGCAGCAGCATCAAGCCGCGCACTTGCCGGTGCAAAAATCCAAGCTCATCCGTGTCTCCATAGATGGTGTGAATGCCGTGCATCACCAGCTTCATGACTTGTGAACCCGCGAGCAGCGTTCCGGTCCATCCCAGTGCTGCGACCTTCCATGCTTCTGGTCCTCGCTTCGCCAGAAACTCCGAGACAATTGCCTGGCTGCCCGGAGGCAAAAATTGCGTGAAGTCCGCGATTAGGTCAAACAAACTCGTCTTACCGCCGATCCGGCTCGTCGCCAGCGCCACGGCAATCAGCAAAGTCGGAAAAAAGGCCAGAAAGAGATTGAAAGCAATCGCCTGCGAAATCACGCTGCACCGCGGAAATACACGCGCAAACATGCCGTACGCGCGCCGGAGGAGCCGTAGCGCTAAATTCATAGCGGGCATTATACCTGCACGGCTCCTGCATCGTGCGGTTCAGCCCGCCGACTCAGCGCTCTCCTCTGACTCTGTCACGCTGGTTTCTCCATGTGAATCACGGGGAGCGATTCTCCATTCGCCAGCGAGATCGAGATGGGTTTCACGGCGACATAGCCCTTGGCACCGAAAAGCTTTGCTCCGGTCAGCGTTGCGCCCATTTCGAAGCGAGTAAATCCGGCGGATTTTGCCGCATCCTCGCAAGCCTGGAGGATCATGCTACCGACTCCCTGGCGCGCCCAGTCCGGATGGATAAAAAACGCCCGAATCTTTGCCGCATCGTGATGAGGGTCCAGAAGAGCATCTTCGCGTCTTGTCCAGTGATCGCTGCCGTAGAGCGTCTTGCGCTTGCTCCAGCCGCCGCAACCGATGATCATCAATCCGGTTTGCGAGTTTATTGCTTCGGAACGATGCGCTGCGCCAGCGTCAGTCTCCGCCACAAAATACGTTCCGTCGGCGATAAGCTGGCTATCGACGCCAAAAACCGTTTTGAGGGCACCTTCGATTTGCGCTTGCGTGTAGTCTTGAGCCTGCAATCCGCGGACGGACGCTTCGATCAATTCACCCAAAATGGGCACATCTTCGGGAACAGCGAGCCGGAGGTGAATCCTGGTTTGACTCATCATTCGAAAGCGAAGCTATGTGGAATTCTATCGTGGAGTGTTGCAGAGAGGTGAGCCTCAACAGGGATAATGCGATTTTCAGTGGGAATTCCGAGCCGCACGCAATCTGGTCAACAAGGCAGCGAGTTTCGGCCGGTCCTGTTCACTGAGCGCCGTGAATTTCAGCCCTAATCCGATTCCAGAGCTTGCATGCCGCACTTCGGCGTCGGCGCGGATCTGCCCTTCTTGCACTAGAAAATCCAATCTGGCTCGGACACCCTCATCCTTCGGCTCGGATGTCTCGATGAACAATCCCCCCATGCTCATATCGCGTACGCGCGAGACGTCTTCGCGTCCATGGCATCGCCAGTACACCCACACGTCTCCGGGCGTTGGTACGCGGGAGGTCAATCTCCTGGAGGGAGAAGTTGCGGGACGCGACGTCGTCTTGCCGGGCACCATGGTCTTAAGGGTCGATCGCCCAATTCAGCATAAACAGGCGATATGACGGTAGTGTCAAAATCTCCTGAATCGTTTCACAAAACGGCCAACTATTCGTGCAAGACCACGCTCAGCAACGAACTGTTGACCTGAAGTCCGCCGTTGTAACGAATGAATCCCAACTTGCGGAATTTATTCATAAAAAAGTTGACCCTCGAGCGCGTCGTACCAATCATCTCCGCGAGCACTTCCTGGGATACTTCGGGACGCACCTTTTGAGGCTCTGAGTTCCGGCCATAGCGAGTGAGCAACAGAAGGGTCCGCGCCAGCCGCTTCTCGCTGGAGTTAAAGAGCTGATCGATCAAATCCTCCTCAATGCGGATATTGCGAGAAAGGATGTAAGCCATGAAGCGGTCGGAGAGTGCATGCTCCGCGTGAAGCACCCGCATCATCTCTTTTTTTTCAATGACTAGGATGGACGTGGGGGCAATCGTCGTGGCGGTTCCCATGCGAACTTCCTGCCCTGCCAGACACCCCTCGCCAAAAAAGTCGGAGGGCCCCAGAATGGCCACGACCGCTTCTTTGCCAACCTCGTTAACAACGGACAGTTTTACGCCACCTTCCTGGATATACATCACACTAGTGGCAAAATCCCCTTGGGAGTAGACCTTCTGCAACTTTCGATACACCACAACCTTTCTCGACACGCCGGCGGAATCCAGAAAAGCCTGGGCATCAAAGGCATTCTTTTCCCTGGATTTTCTTTTGGATTTTCTTTTGGATTTTCTTTTGCGTGAACTCGCGATAGCGTTCATAAAACACCGCTTGAAGAGGATTTTATCAAAATTAAACTGCTCAAGACAGGGTTTTTGCCTGGTTGTTAAATGCAAAGTTAGTCCGCGCCGTCGGGGGCCGTAGCCGCAATTTCGCATATCCACTATTTCAAAGCTAGCCCTCGAATTAGTTCGGATTCTTACCTTTCACGACGGGACGGTTTCCTTGCCTTAGTCAATCGCACCGGCAAGGACAAATTGGCATACTCTTTTCGCGCGGACTTGGCCACGCGTGACTTGGCCATTTCTTTCCGAACGCCAGCAAGCGTCGCTCGGCGAGATGCCTCCATCGCCTTTTTCTTAGGCATGTTTACATGATGACGCAGAGACGGAAGCCTATCTGTGCAATTTGGGACAGGTGGGAGATACGGCACGGATTGTTATGGGACAGCCCTGGTCCATTGCCGCCGCATTGAATTGCGGAAAGAAGTCTACAGCGCATGGGCAGCGCTCGCGGACAGCACGGCCAAATCCCCTTTGCTGCTTGTTCCCCTTGCTGTAGGCCCGGTTCGATTCCAGCGACATGAACAGCGAGTCGATAGGCCGGGGCGGCAGCACCTTTCAACCCCAAACTGCCCCCCGGCGTAGTCATGGTTACCTGGCTTCAGGCTATGAAACTGGATCCTCTAATGTCTGTTCAATTTTGCACATGAAGCAGTAGTCCGGTGCTTCTTACAGAACATGTTCCCCAACTCACCCTCCGTGCTGGCAAATGCAAATCTCTAAATTTCGCATCTCCTCTCAGGTTTCCGGCTACCGGAGCACCGTTCACCGGTCGCTTGCCGCAGCGCAGGCCGCATCGTACACTCGAAGTCAGATGGCCCATTGAAATGGCCGCCAAACCGAAATCAGAGGATTCGTCCGTGACCACGCCTGCACATTTTGTACCGGCATCCCAGCTCGCACGCAGCGCGCGCAGCGAAGAAGCCGTCGCCAAGCACAAAAAATATCTATGGCCCTCGGTGACCAACTATTTCCAGCAGCCGCTGGTGGCCTACCGCGGCGAGATGCAGCACCTCTGGGATGTGGAAGGCAACAAATATCTGGATTTCTTCGGCGGCATCCTTACCGTCTCCGTGGGACACTGCAACCCGAAAATCAGCAGCAAAGTAAGCGCACAAGTCAACTGGCTGCAGCACACTTCGACGCTCTACCCCACCGAACACATCGTGGCGCTCGCGGAAAAGATCGCGCAGATCACTCCGGGGAATTTGCAGCAGAGCTTCTTCACCAATTCCGGCACCGAAGCCAACGAAGCCGCCATTTTGCTGGCGCGCATGTCCACCGGCAGTTTCGATGTGGTTGCGCTGCGCCACGCCTATTCCGGCGGCTCCTCGCTCGCGAAAGCTGTCACGGCACACGCGCCTTATCGCAAGGCCGGCGTCATCAGCGTGGGCATTTCGCATGCCGTCAATCCCTACTGCTATCGCTGCCCGCTGCACTTGAAATATCCCGATTGCGAAGTGGCCTGCGCGGGAGACGTGGAAAACCTCATTCAAACCGGCACCAGCGGCAACATCGCGGCGTTCATCGCCGAACCGATTCAGGGCGTCGGCGGATTCATCACGCCACCGAAGGAGTACTTCAAGATCGTTTTCAATATCGTGAAAAAATACGGTGCGCTGTTCATCGCCGACGAAGTGCAGACGGGATGGGGCCGCACCGGAAAGAAATGGTTCGGCATTGAGCAGTGGGAAGTGATCCCGGACATGATCACCAGCGCGAAAGGCATGGCCAATGGTGTGCCTGTGGGCTTGACTGTCACCACGCCGGAAATCGCTGGCAGCTTCCAGGGCGCGAACATTGCCACGTTTGGCGGCAATCCCGTGACAAGCGTAGCGGCCAAAGCCACCATCGAACTGATCGAGGAAGAACATTTGCTGGAGAACGCGGACGTGGTCGGAAAATATTTCCGTAGCAAGCTGGAAGAATTGCAGGCAAAGCATTCGCTGATTGGCGACGTGCGCGGCATGGGACTGATGCAAGCGCTCGAATTGGTGAAAGACCGCAAAACGAAGGAGCCTGCTCCCGAAGCTACAACGCAAGTCATGGAGCGCGCGCGCCAAAACGGCCTGCTCATCGGCAAAGGCGGCCTCTACGGCAACACCCTGCGCCTCGCCCCCATGCTGAACACCACCAAGCCCGACGTCGACGAAGCCATCAAGCTCCTCGACAAATCGTTCAGCGAGGTCAAAGTCTAAGTCTGTTTTTATGCATCACTGGTATTTCGATGTTATTCGACTAATCCTCTGGCCTGTGTTTCCTGGGGTGCCCTTGCTAATTCTCGTTTGGGCCCTCTGGAGGTGGTCGCGTACAGTTCCGAGAATTGTCGAGCCAGCCTGGCGAAGCTACATCGCCTTCGTGGCAATTGGCCTGGCCGGGCTTTCCTCATTGCTATGGTTCATTTCGCTTGTCTGGGCAAGATTGATCGGCGGGTTCCCGTTCTACGATCCCGTGCTCCTGCGTTTTTATCGGTGGGGATTCTTGACGGGCGTGGCTGGCCTGCTCATCAGTTTCGCAGGCAAAGGCAGACTAAGGTGGCCAGCGTGCGCTCTTTCCTTGCTTATGGCCTTGCTTTGGGTGATGGCGGCAACGGGAGAGTAATGTTTTCACGGCTGGAAATCTCGATGACGATCGTGCTGTTCTTTATCTCTATAGCATCTGCGACCGCCGACGGTATCAAGACCATCTGGAAACCAGTGACATTTGCCATCGTGAAATTCAACGACGAGGCGCCCAAGTCCTGGAATATTTATCACACCGAGAAAAAAGGCCTGCTGCTGGTACACCTATGGAAGCGGTATCTCCTCGTCGACATGAAGGAACAAGAGGCTTACGAAATCGATCCGCAAACGGTGAAGCCCCACGGCGAAGAAGTGGAGTGGTCGCCCTCGGATAAGCCCGAACAGCCGCTCGAGACTCCCGACTGGAAAACGCGCGACGTTGGCAGCATGCAACTCTTGCGATTCCGCCTCGGCAAGGATGGCCACATCCTCGAGCTGCAAATCCCTCTTCTCATCAACGGTAAACCCGCGTACTGAATGACCTGTAGCTCAGGCCTTCAGGCCTGAGGCTTTTGCTTCGAGGTTGGCATCGCGCTGCAGACAAGGAAGCCTCACCCCTAAAGGAGTGAGCTACAGGGAATGAGCTTTGCAGCGGAGAGATTACCGGCGATACACGCCGTAATACCACGGGATCCCGAGCGCGCCCGGTTTGACGCCCACAGACACCGCATCACCAGCGTGAAAGCGACCGAAATCATCAAAATTCACGGCCAGCCGTTCGACTCTCCGCCCTTCGCGCCAGGAATGAACGATCAGCCGCCGTGTGCCGAGGACGATTCCCGACATGTTGTAGCGGCCATCCACAGTTGTGGCGTAATAGGTTGCGTTCTCTTTTGCGTCCAACGCTCCGTTCGCCAGTAGCGTCGCAGCTAAAATCCACGGCAGCGGGATGAATCCCGCGTACACGCGCTTGAGCACTTCAAGTTCAAGGTGATTTCGCGCCCGGCGTTCGAGAATCACCGCGATGGCCAGCGCGACAAAGAAAAACCCTCCGAAAAACACCAGCATCAGGTCCAACTCGAGCGGTGGATAAATCTGGCTGACGTAAGGAAACGCCAGCGACCCAGCGAGAAAAATCGCCGTGCGCTTGAGCAGTCGCCTCCGGAACATGACTTCCGCGGCCGCCGAAGTCAGGCCGCACGAGGGACACTGATCCGCAATCCTCTCCGCACCGCAATCAACGCAGCGTGTCATCATTCTTAGTATAAGACGGGATTACGTGCCCGGAGTGGAGAGTGAGGAAAGCAGCTCGTGGAAAAGCTTCTGGCTTTCGGATTCGGAGACCGCCACGGACACGCCCATGCCCTTCCCGGGCTCGATCCGCTTCACGAAACAGTCGAGTTTTACGGGGCGATCGAGAGTCAGTCGCGCGGTAAAGCCAGCGCCGACCCAGAGAGGATCGACAGCTTCGATAAACATTCCGTTTGAGCTGATGTCGCGCGTGCTTCCGCGAAGGACCGCGGAGCCCCATTCGATCTCGAGGTTGGCACGGAACGAGTAGCGCGGCGCCCAGCGGCGTTCGAGTCGCCGGGCGGGATGATCCCCAATGCCCATGAATCTGGTGCAACCCCCTGCCGGGGATTACGTACCACGGCGCTCGGGCGAAATCGCCGCCTCTCTGCTGTAAGCATACGCCTTCTTCCACCACAACACATACGACGCCGGAGGCGTATGTTTTGTTCCCGGCAATGTGAGCTTCGATGCAGAGCAAGTCGTTTAGGTACATGCTCTCAAATGGAGGACCGGATACTCAGTCTTTACTCGGCCCGTGAGGATCATCGGCAGGGTTGTTCACCCTTGCCGTCTTTTCACCCGCGCGCATGCGGCGCTGGACTTCGGCCTGCAGATACTTCCGAAGGCTTTCCGGAACGATGCCGGGCGAGGCCAATTCGCGCAGATCAGATACGGTGAGGTGCGGCAGATAGGAAAGAACCGTCGCCAGCGGCGCCGCGGGATGCCGGATGAGTGCCAGACGGATGTTATAGCTGATCGACCACTTGCGATGCTGAATGATGGCCGGAATCACTGGAACGGGAAGTTTCTCGCGGGACAGGGCCTTCAAAACTTGTGCTTCGGTCATGTACGGGTTGTCTAGAACGACAGAAATCACTTGCGCATGGCCTTCCGCGAGCAACGCGCCGGCCACGCGCGCCGGCCCGCGTCGCGCCAGGGTGATTTTCTGCCCCAGCGGAAGCTGCGGCAGCCGTGCAATTAATTGCTCTTCGGCGTTGCGCTTCAGTTCGGCGGAAATACCCGGCAAAATCGCAACTTGCACCAGATCCATCAGGTAAAGATCGCGTAGCAGCCGCAGGCTGACCAGCCGCGCGGTCCGCGGATGAAACGCCAGCGCCTTTTTGACTCGGTAGCTTTTTAGGAGCGCTTTCCTTCGCGCGATTTCTTCGAGAATTTCTCCCGGCAAATCTTTTCGCTCAAGCAGCAGGCAGACTTGCGTTTCGTCCAGCGCCGGATTCTCGAGCAATGCGAGGAGCACGTCAGCCGAAGGATGGTGCACCAGCCCGGCAAGCTCTTCGCCTGTGGCCATGAGCGCGCGTTCGCGATCCTTGTCCTTGAGGTCCGCCATGACTTAACTCTCGTCAAGCACCAGCGGATTCGTTAGCGCTTCTCGCGCCAATTGGGCCGCAGCTTCAGCCACCGAGCGCGGCAGAGGACCGATTCTTGCCTTCGGAGAAATTTTCTGGATCATGCTATCGAATTGAGAATTAAGGAAGGCGCTGCCATCGAACACGCCGCCAGTTTTGGCCAGAAAGAAACTCGCGCCTGTCAATTTCAGTTTCTCAATGACCTCGCGTGCCTGATCTCGCAAATCCTGCGCTCCGGCGGTCAGGAGTGCCTGCGCCGCAGCGTCGCCGCTTTCTGCCGCGTTTGCGAGGACAGGAAAAACCTTTGGAAACACCGCTGCAGGCTGGGCGCGCGCTTGATCTAAAAATTCGTCAAACTTCCAGCCAAATGCCGCAAGAATTTTCGCACCCAGGGGAAACGCCTCATTGTTGAGATGTTTCTGAACGCAGACAGCAGCGGCTTTCCTGCCGATGTCGTAGGCGCTCCCTGGGTCGCCAATCACGGGTCCAAACCCGCCGGCGCGCACCAATTTGACTGGCGTCGTTCTTCCCAGCACCGCCGAACCTGTCCCGGCAATCACGACCACGCTGGGAATCTCTCCCGTGGCCGCCAAGGAAAGCACAAGATCGCTTGTAACGCAGATCTTCGCATTCGGGAATCTCAGCTGCAGGCCCGACTGCAACGCCCAGCGCATGGCCGGCTCTCCCGCGCCCGAGATGCCCGCAACGAGATACGCCACATCCTGCTTGGATTTTCCCGCCGCTCGCAGCGCATCTGCCGCCCCATGCGTCAGCGAAGCCAGCGAGGTGTCCTCGCCGAAAGTCGTGGGGTTGGAAGCTCCGGACCGCGAACGCGCAAGAATCGCGCCGGTTTCGTCCATCAGCACGCAGTCCGTCTTCGTGCCGCCGCCGTCAAATCCCAGAACATAGCGCATGAGAAAAGGATATGCGAGAACGCCCGGCAATCGTAGTGCCGAGTGTGGCGCGAGTGCGCAAACTGGAAAAGTTCTGCAATCGTTGTGATCCCGTCCGCGTACAGCAGAGTTTTCTTGACGCGGCTGCACCGCGCCACTATTCTCGACGCACTTTTCCGCAGCATCCAAAAGGAACGGCGGAAAAGATTCTCGATGCGCATCCATCCGCTCGACCTTGCCATTGTTATTGCCTACCTGCTTGCCGTCACGGCGCTGGGGATGCGTTTCCGCCGCGGCCAGCAAAACGCCACGGACTATTTTCTGGGCGGCCGCACCGCGCCGTGGTGGGCCCTGGCGTTTTCGATCGTCGCCACGGAAACCTCCACCCTCACGATCATCGGCACGCCGGCAATCGCTTACGGCGGAAATCTCACTTTTCTTCAACTCGTCTTCGGCTACCTGATCGGCCGTGTGCTCATCGTATTGTTGCTGTTGCCCGGATATTTTCGCGGCGAATTTTTCACTGCCTACGCGCTGATCGAAAAATGCTTCGGTGAACGCATGCGCGCCGTCGCCGCCAGCACTTTTCTGATCACGCGGGCGATTGCCGAAGGCGTGCGCGTCTCGGCCATCGCGCTCGTTGTAAGCGTCGTGCTCGGAACGTCGGAGAAGCTCGCGGTCGTCATCGTCATCGCGCTCACCGTCCTCTACACCTTCGAAGGCGGCATGAAAGCGGTAATTTGGACCGACGTCGCCCAGTTGCTGCTCTACCTGACCGGAAGTGCGGTAACCTTTTTCGTTTTGCTGCACCGCATTCCCGGCGGCTGGAGCGAAGTGACGCAAGTCGCAGGCGCCGCGGGACACAAATTGCAGGTTCTCGATTTTTCCTGGAATCTCGCCACCAAATACACATTTTGGTCCGGACTGATCGGCGGCGCGTTCCTCACGATGGCCACCCACGGCACGGACCAGATCATCGTGCAGCGTCTCCTCGCCGCGAAAAGTGAACGCGACAGCCGCCGCGCCCTGCTCGCCAGTGGCGTTATCGTGCTTGTCCAATTCATCGTGTTTCTCTTGATCGGCGTTTTGCTTTACGTTTTCGCGCAGCACTCACCCTTATTAACGCCCGGCGAACGCACCGACCGCATCCTTCCGCTGTTTCTTGTGCGCGAAATGCCCGTGGGGCTTGCAGGCTTGCTGCTCGCTTCGATCGTAGCCGTGGCCATGTCCAACGCGAGCGGCTCGCTGAACTCCCTCGCGGCCTCGAGCGTTCTTGATTTTGCAAGCCTGCGCGGACGGACCGCCGATGCGGGCCAATTTCTGAGGCTCTCGCGCGGCATGACCCTCTTCTGGGGCCTGGTCCTGATGGGTTTCGGCTTCGTGAAATGGGGGCCGCTTCTGGAGGCGGGGCTGACGGTCGCATCTCTTCCCTTCGGCAGCCTGCTCGGCCTCTTCTTGCTAGGTACCTTCGACCGCGGCGCCAACGCGCGCGGCGCCTTGGCTGGAATGATTGTTGGCTTGGCCGCAATTCTATGCATATTTCGATTTACGAACGTGGCGTTTACATGGTTCTTTATGATTGGGTCGATCGTCACGTTTGTCGTCGGCTCGATCGCGAGCCGAATCTCACAGCCGCACAATCAAGGCACTTTGGGCACGTGAAGGTGAGGAAAAATTGAACGAAAAGCGTCTGGACTTGGTGCGCGGGCTGGGCGCGTGGGCTTCCGCCGCCATTGTTGTCGGCACGATGATCGGCACCGGAATTTTCCTCAAGCCCGCGGAAATGGCGCGCGAAGGCCGCAGCGTCTCCGTCGTTTTTGCGGCCTGGATCGTCGGCGCGATTCTTTCCATCTTCGGCGCGTTTTCTTTTGCCGAGCTGGGTTCCATGATTCCGGAAGCGGGCGGCGAATATGCCTACCTCCGCCGCGGCTTCGGCCCCGTCTACGGCTTCATCTTCGGCTGGATGCACTCGATCGTCGGACGCCCCAGTTCGCTCGCCTCGATTTCCGCCGGCATGATGCGCTTCCTCAGCTTTCTCCTCCCGGTTATCGCCGTGCCGCTCTTCACGGTTCACATCGCCATTCCCGGTCTCACCGGCTGGATCAAGCCGTACGATTTCGTCTTCACGTGGGCACAGCCGCTCGCGGTCGTCTGGTTGCTCATCATGACCGGCATCAACTATCTCGGCGTGCGCCTCGGCGGAGCCGTCCAGGTTTTCTTGACCACTATCAAGATCACCTCCGTTGTCATCGTGATTGGCGTGGCATTTTTAGCGCCCGCGAGCGCTCAGACCGGCGGACCGCAACCGTTTTGGCCGTCAGCGGGCATGGGAGCTGGCGCAATTTTCAGCGCATTCCTCGCGGCGCTGGCAGCGGCTTTGTGGGCGTATGACGGTTGGGAAGACCTAAATCTCGTCGGCTCCGAAGTGGAAAACCCGCAGAAGAATTTCCCGCGCGCGCTGGTCGGTGGAGTCGGATTTGTCGCCGTGATTTATCTGCTTTTCACCTGGGCTTGCTTGAATGTGCTGCCGTTCGAAGCCGTAGCCGCATCGCAGCACATCGCTTCCGACGTCGTTGCGCACATCAAAGGAGCCACCGCCGCCAGCTGGATCACCTTCGCAATGGTCATCTCCGCCCTGGGCTCGATGAATTCATCCGTGCTCAGCGGAGCGCGCGTGGGCTATGCCATGGCCCGCGACGGAATCTTTTTCAAAATTGTCGGAGGCATCCATCCGAAATTCCGGACGCCCGGACGCTCGCTGATTTTTCAAGGCGTGCTGGCAAGTTTGATGGCGTTGACGGGCACTTTCGAAGAATTGACCAATCTTTTTATTTTTGCTGCGTGGATTTTCTACGCTTCCGCCGTCGTGGCGCTGTTTCGCATGCGCAAGACCGAGCCCGATTTGCCGCGGCCCTATCGCTGCTGGGGCTATCCTTGGGTGCCAGGCATTTTTGTCGCGGGCGCGCTGGCCCTCACCATTAATATCTGGATCGACCGCCCCGGCCGCTCCTCCATCGGCCTCCTCTTGATTCTCGCCGGTCTCCCGTTCTATCGCCGCTGGACCAAGTCCTCCTCAGCTCATGCTGATGCCGTGAGTGCTTGAGCGGCGGGAAATAAGAAGTTGCATCAAAAAGCCTCCGACGAGGAGAGCTATTCCGGGCGCTAGAACCCATCCGACCGACATACTGAAAAAGGCCGCGGTCACAATGTGGTGCGCCAGACTGTGGCTGATCACCAGACCCACGGGACCGGCAATCATAAACACAACCCCGAATGGCAGGACGGGAAATATGCTGGAGGCCAGCACTATGCGCGCAGAACCTCCGGCGCGCTTCGACAGATAGGCTCCCAATGCACCTGCCAATGGCAGCGCCAGCAACCAGGGGGTATAGAACATAAGAACAGGAGTTCCCTTGTCCAGATCAAGAACGATTGGGCGCGCTCCGAACTTCTGGACCAGCTCAAGTAAGCCCATCGATAGCGCAAAGGTGAGCAAACCGGGGAGCCACAATTGCCTGACGCGATCATTCATGAGGTTCTCCTTCACTGTTCTGGCGATTTGAATCTCTCGGCGCAAATCCTGCCAATCGGCAACTTGTGCAAGCGTTTGCTGCATGGCCGCTTGTTCCGGTAGACCCTTTGTTCGCAGCGATTCGTACGATTCTTCCAAGTGCACGGCGAGTTCCGCGTGGACTTCTTCCCTCTCGGCCGAACCGAGTTTGAGGCCGGAGAGCCGCTTGCGAACAAGTTCTTGCCAATCAGGCATGGGCCACCTTCGTTAGCCGCTTCAGCGCGCCAAAAAGCTCCGCCCATTCCTTCCGCAAGGGTGACAGTTTTTTCTTCCCCGCAGGAGTGAGGCGGTAGCAGCGCTTGCGCCGTCCGGACTGGCTGGTTTCCCACGCGCCGCGAATCCAGCCGCGCTGCTCCATGCGGTAGAGCATGGGGTAGAGCGCGGCGAGGGTGAAGCGCAGCGCGCCTTTGGTTTGCTCCTCGATGCGCCGCGCCATTTCATAGCCGTGCAGCGGGCCTTCTTCCAGAACGCTGAGGATCGCGAGTTCCGCTGTGCCGCGCTTGACTCCTGCTCCAATCATAAGTCGCTCCCTTACATGTAAGATTCTTATATATAAGCCGTGAATTGTCAATTGGTCTTTGGAGCAGGTGTCCATAAATCGGATCGTTACCCGGTTGTAGGGGCGCAGCAATGCTGCGCCCCTACTCGGCAAGATCGTCGCGCCAAGACGAGTTGCTAGCCTCTCTGAAGTCTTTGCAAGAAATGTGGAGCTATATCGATGCCGCGCGAGCCTGCGCGCCCGCATGGACTGGCAAGACCGCAGCTTCCGCTTCGCGTGGAACCTCAATCGCCGGATGGAAAAGTTTGGCGAGCGCTTCGATGCCAGTAACCAGACGCGGGCCGGGGCGCGAGAAATAACTGTTCGCTTCCAGCGCGTACACACGGCCGTTGCGCACGGCAGGCATGGCATTCCACTGCTCGGCAAGCTCCATGGAAAGGTATTCCTTGCGCGCTTGCTGGGCGCCGTAGCCGCAAGGCGCCACAAGCAAGATCTCCGGCTCCGCCTCCACGATATCCTGGAGATGAACGCGGGAAGAAGGGGTGCGCACTTTGCCCAGAACGTCTTCCCCGCCGGCCACTTGGATCATTTCCGGAACCCAGTGTCCGCCCACGTAAAAGGGTTGCAGCCATTCGAGGAACGCCACGCGAGGACGCTTCTCCGTCTGCGGCAACTGCTGTTGCAGCGCGCCAATACGCGCCCCAATCTCTTTCACCAGCGCTTCCGCCTGAGAACCGCGGCGGGATTCTTCTCCCACCCAAAGAATGTCGCGCCAGACGTCGCCCAGATCCTGCGGATTCAGGCAAAGAACTTCGGGCCGCCGCTCGAACCGCGCCAGCGCCGTGGCCAGATCATCGGGAGACGCCGCGCAAACATGGCACAAATCCTGCGTGACGATCAGGTCCGGAGCCAGTGCCTCCAGCGTCTCGGCATCCACGGCGTACAAACTTTCGCCGCGGTGTACATACTCGCTCACGAGCCGGTCAATTTCTGCCGGCGATGCGCCGTGCGGCAGCCGCGAATGAATCACCACGCGTTTCGTCTTGGCTTGAGGTGGGTAGTCGCACTCGTGGCTCACGCCCACGATTTCACGCTCCAGTCCCAGCGCAAAGAGAATCTCCGTAGCCGACGGCAGTAGCGACACAATTCGCATGTCAGAAATGTACCACACCGAATCTTTGCAATGAACACTGGAACTTTGGCGATCCCAAGGGATTGCCGGCGCAGGCCTTCTATTTATAAAGAAAGTATTTTCGACGAATCTGATCAAACGTAGTGACAGACTCCGACCAGCTCGCAACGATCTTTTCCGGCGGTACGCCGGACTGCAACTGCTGCATGGTATCCGTGTTTCCAACGAGTTCGATCATTTTCGAAATTTCAAACTGTTTCGGGTAGAGTTTCAGCAAAATGGCGGCGATTTCCAATCCCATACGCATCGAACGCACTTTGAAGCGATCTGTAATCTTGATGGAAACGCCGCCGCAACGTTGTCCGCTGTACAGTCCCGCAATCGGGATGAACGGCTGCCCGGCAAAACGCACGCCCGGAAGATTCCGGACATTCAGCGCCGCCGCCACTTCATCGCCATTCATCCACGGCGCTCCAAATTCCTCGAACGGAGTTTGTGTGCCGCGCCCTACGGAGACTCCCGCGCTTTGCAGAATTTCGATCCCAGGGTAAAGAATCGATCCCTTGATCGTCCGCAGATTCGGCGAAGGCGGAATCCACTTGATGCCGGTGCTTTCAAAAAAATAGTTGCGATGCCAGTTCCTCATGGGGATGACGTGAAGGTCGGCCCCGATGTGATTTTCGGCGTTGAAAAACTGCGCGAGTTCGCCGATCGTGAGCGCGTAGCGCACCGGCAGCGGATAGTACGCGACGAAATTGGTCTTGTCCGCCTCGAGCATCGGGCCTTCGATAATCTCTCCACCCAGGAGATTCGGCCGGTCCAGCACGAAGAAAGCGATCTTTCGTTTCGCGGCCTCCTCCATGCAATACGCCATGGTCGCCGTATAGGTATAAAACCGCACGCCCGCGTCTTGGATATCGAAAACCAGCGCGTCAATGCCATTCAGCATTTCATCGGTGGGGCGCAGCGTCTCGCCATACAGGCTGTAAACCGGCAAACCCGTTGTAGGATCTTTCGAGGAAGACACTCTTTCGTCTTTGCGTCCGGCCAGTCCGTGCTCCGGGCTAAACAAGGCGACTAACTGCACGGAAGGCGCGTGTGACAAAAGGTCCGCTGTGCTTTTGCCTTGCGAATCGACGCCGGTGTGATTGGTGATCAATCCAACGTGCTTCCCGCGAAGGGGCGCGAACTTTTGCGCTGCGAGAATGTCCAGCCCGGTCTGTACGCGAGCGACTCGTCCCGAGCGCTTTCCTGCCGCGAACGACGCCGGGCCAATCGCCGCGAGCGCCGCCAAAACAATGGTGAATCGGAAAACTTTCGACAACACGCCGGCGAGCCTGTTCAAATGGTCCCCCTTTGCAACCATCCAACAATACAATGATATTCTGGAACGCGCTGGCCGAAGCCGCGTTGAGAGCGCGATGTGCGTGTGCTATGAATTAATGCAGACCGCTGGCGGCCACAGGGGGATTCTAACTGATGGAGGGACGCCGCGTCCGTTTTTCGCTTCTGATTTCCGTTTCGATCATCTTTCTTATGGCACATAACGCGCGCAGTCAGAGCAGCACTTCAGCAGAAAAATCCGCCGCCGGGAAAAGCACAGTTCCCCCAAAGAGCGCGATGAAGAAATTATTGCCCGCCGCGAACGCGTGGGTGGAAACCACGCTGCGCAAAATGACCGTGGACGAAAAAATCGGTCAGCTTCTTTTCACCACCTATCACGGAAGCCTGACGGCCACGGACACCGCGGCCTACCAGCAAATCATGCATGACGTGAACGACCTCCACGTCGGAGGTTTCATCAACATCACGCATGGTTCGCCGCTGGGCGTCGTGAAGAGCCAGGCTTATCCCACGGCGGTGCTGAACAATCAGCTCCAGGCGAAGTCGAAGCTTCCGCTGCTCGTCGGCGCGGATTTCGAGCGCGGGACGGCGATGCGGCTTGATGAAGGCACTTCTTTTCCAACGGCCATGGCGCTCGCCGCTGGCGGAAATCTTAAAGACGCCTACACCATGGGCAAAATCACGGCGCTCGAAGCACGCGCCGTCGGCGTTCATTGGATCTATGCTCCCGACGCGGATGTAAACAACAATCCCGGCAATCCGATTATTAACACGCGATCCTTCGGCGAAAATCCGGAGCGCGTCGCGCAATTTGTAAGCGAGTTTGTCCGCGGCGTCCGCGAAAATGGCGGATTGGCAACCGCCAAACATTTTCCTGGACACGGCGACACCGCCGCGGACTCGCACATTGATCTGCCGGTGATTCGCGCCGACCGCGCTCGGCTTGATTCACTGGAGCTAATTCCCTTCCGCGCCGCGATTTCGTCACAGGTTGACAGCATCATGACCGGGCACCTGAATGTTCCGGCTCTTGAGCCCGATCCCAACACGCCGGCAACACTCTCGCACAACATCCTCACCGATCTGCTGCGCAAGCAGCTTGGCTATCAGGGCCTCATCGTCACGGATGCCATGGACATGGGCGGAATCACCGTGCGCTACGCGCCCGGAGAAGCGGCGGTGCGTGCGGTCGCGGCGGGAGTGGATTGTTTGCTTATGCCGCCGGTGCCGGACGCCGCGTTCGAAGCGTTGCAGGCCGCGGTGAAGTCCGGACGAATTTCGAAAGAACGCCTCGACGCATCCGTGCGGCGAATTCTTCAGGCGAAAGCCCGGCTCGGCTTGAACGCGAATCGCCTCGTCGACGTAAACGCCGTCAACAAAAAACTCGGCAGTGCTGCGTGGCAAAAAGAAGCGCAGGACATTTCCGATCGCGGCGTGACTCTTTTGCGCGACACGCCGCACCGTCTCCCGCTCGATGGAACAAAATCATCGCGCGCTCTGCTGTTGGCGTTTTACGCCGATCCGGAACCATATCCTGGCGAAGATTTGGAACGCGAGTTGCGTTCGCGATTCGATTCCGTGACGACGCTGCGAGCGGACACGCGTTTTGTGAATGCTTCGATTCTGAAATTGCCGCCGCCGGATTTCTACGACGTTGCGATTCTGGCCCTTTTTGTGCGCGTGAGCGACCGCAAGGGAAACGTGGATGTGCCGGCGGAGCAAGCCGCGCTGGCGGAACAGATTTACAAAACCGGAAAACCAGTAATCACGCTCGGATTTGGAAGTCCGTATTTGATTGAAAGATTTCCGCAAGCGGAAACGTGGCTGGGCGCGTTTGGAATCAGCGACGCCGCGCAAATTTCAGCGGCGCGCGCGCTGTTCGGAGAAATTCCCGTGCGTGGGAAATTGCCGGTGACGATTCCCGGAGTGAATCTCAAAGCCGGTTTTGGAATGGAGTTGCAAGGGAATCCGATGGCGTTGCAGCCAATGGATGCGCGCGGCGATGCGCAGCTGCAGCCGACCTTCGATGTGCTCGAAAAAGCGATTGCGAATAAAGCATTTCCGGGAGCGACCCTGGCGGTGGGCTATCGCGGAAAAGTTTCCGTGCATGCGTTCGGAAAATTGAGCTACGACGCGAAGTCCGCGGCGACAGTTCCGTCGACGATGTACGACATCGCTTCGCTGACGAAAGTGGTGGCGACAACCACGCTGGTGGCGAAACTGGCCGAGGGCGACTTCGCCGTGCCACTGGATCTCGACGCGAAGATCGAACGATACTTGCCGGAGTGGGCGAGCGGGCCGAACGCGGAGTGGCGGCACCGAGTGACGGTGCGGCATTTGCTGACGCATACTTCGGGATTGCCACCGTTCAAGGAATATTGGCGGACGTCAAAGAACAAGCAGGACACGCTCACTAAGATTTTTGCCGAACCGCTGGACTACGAACCAGGAACGAAGGAAATTTATTCGGACCTGGGAATTATTTTGATGGCCGAAATTATCGAGCGGTTGACGGGAAGAACGCTCGACGATTTGGCGAAAAATTATATTTTTTCGCCGCTGGGAATGAATAACACGATGTACCGGCCACCGAAAAAACTGTGGCCACAAATCGCGCCAACGGAAATCGACAATAATTTGCGGCACCGGCTGGTGCAGGGCGAAGTCCACGACGAAAATGCGTTTGCCATTGGCGGAGTTTCCGGGCACGCCGGAGTTTTCAGCACTGCGCCGGACCTGGCGGCGTTTTGCCAGATGCTGCTGAACGGCGGCGTTTATGCGCACCAGAGAATTTTGCGGCGCGCGACCATCGCGCAATTCACGACGCCGCAGCAGCTTTCCGGCGGCACGCGGACGCTGGGCTGGGCGGTGCCGACCGAGGGCGGGTCGAGCGGGCATTATTTTTCGGCGCACAGCTTCGGGCATACCGGATTTACGGGCACTTCGATCTGGATCGATCCCGACCGGCAACTGTTTGTCGTGTTTCTGACGAACCGCGTGCATCCGACGCGGGAGAACAACAAAATCCAGAAAGTGCGCGTCGAGCTGCATGATGCGGTGATGCAAGCGCTCGGTTTAGCGACGGTGGCAGCGCCTGTAAGATAAATCCTGTAAGATAAATATCGACACCGAAGCTACGGTTCCATCCAGATTCGTCCAGTCGAACCTGGATTTAGGCCCACCCCCCATTTTCTGTAAGTGTTGCTGATAAAGGACTTAGTGTTGCTGTAAGTGATTTAGAATCAACAGTTGCGGGAGGGGTGTGTAAGTGTTGATTCTAAATGGGTTTGCCGTCTATGAGGAGGCGGCAGTTGTGGTCGAAGTGGCGCGCGTGGGCGTTCCTGGTCGGGGTAGGTTTTGTAGTGGATGGGGAGGATTGCGGGGGCTTGTCGGGTTGAGCGGACGGAGAGGATTGGGTTGCGGGAATGGGATGTGCGGAGTGGGCTGAGGGAAGTGACGAGGGTTTAGTGACGAGTGGCGCGGAAAAAGCAGGTTGCTCAGGCCTGAAGGCCTGAGCTACAGAGTCGGAATAATAATTCACAGGCGTTTCGGCACGCCTTGGAGAGGGTTGTTGGGCTTGCGTTTGTGGTTGGACGGGCGAAGTTACGCTAGCAGAGCGAAAGGCCTCACCCCGGAAAGGGTGAGCTACAGGGAGGAAGATACAGGTACGGGGAGGATACAGTTTGGGACGGTAGAGTTTTGAGGCGGGGCAATAGGCTGTCAGAGGGGGCGACGAGGTGCGGGCCAAAGCAGTTCGTCGGGGTCGCCGGAGAAATCCATGTGGTCGGGGATGAGTGGCGGAAATGACGGTGAGGATGACGGCGGAGATGAGGGTTTCGTGTAGAAAGCCGCGCTCGACCACGGCCATTGGTCAGGCCGCTGAACAAATCCCGCTTGCACGGGATTCTGATGGATGTAATCGAGTTTGCTGGAGACGTCGCGCGCATGGCGGCAAATAAAATCAAAATAGCGAGGCTGCCAGAATGGACCCTCACTTCCGCGTAATTGCTGAATGCGGTGGCCGGTCTTGAATTTCCACTGGTGCATCACTTGGGAAACCGATACGGATTGAACCGCCAGGAGAAGATGGACGTGGGCGGGCATCACGACGTAGCCCAACAAGATAAATGGACAACGCGTGCGGACGTCGCCAAGGAAGGACAGAATCAGGTCGCGTTCGGATGGGGCGAGCGGCGAGCAGCCGTTCAGGAGGTTTGTCGTGATAAAGAAGATGCGATCTTGGCCGGCGATCCTTCTGAGCCGCGTCATAAAGAATAAGATAGCGGATAAGGTATATTATTCAAGGCAAATATGTGAGGCTGAGAGGCGGATGAGCCTCACGGTGTGTCACCGAGAGTGGGTGGCAGAGAAGCCTGAGCCCTGAAGAATAAAGAGGGAAAAGCCTCACCCCGAAGAATAAAGAAGGAAAGGCCTCACCCCTGAAGAAAAAGAAGGAAAAAGCCTCACCCCTAAAGGGGTGAGCTACAGTTACGGGACGTGTTGGCTAATGGAGAGGATGTTGCCGTCGGGATCCTTGAACCAGGCTACTTTGCTGCCGTCGGGGGTGGTCCAGATGCCGAGGGTTTGGTCCTGGGCGAACGGATACTTTTCCGGAGGGACGCCGCGGTCTCGGAGCCAGGCGGCGACGGATTCGATGTTTTCGACTTGCCAGCCGAGGATGGTGCCTTGCAGCGGAGTGAAACTTGGAATCTTGACGATGCGAATCATGTGGCCGCCCACGTTCATGACGAGCGCAAATTTGTCGAGGCTGACGAACTCGAATCCGAGCTTGTCTTCGTAAAAGGCGCGCGCTTTGTCGTAGTCCTTGGTGGGGATGAAGCCGACGATTTTTCCTGATGCGAGCATGATTTTGGCCTCCTAGTGCGGCTTCTACGGCGTCGCTCGGTAAGAGCGACAGGCAAGAATGCCTGTCCTACATTGCAGCTCGATTCAATCGGCAAGAGCGACAGGCAAGAATGCCTGTCCTACTGGGTGCTACTGCTTGGCGGTGAGGCGGCGGATCAAATCCGCTTCGGCCTGGCGGTAGGGCGTGCCGTCGGGGCGCAGGACTTCGTGAAACCACACAGACGGCTGGCTGTGAATGTAGGGATGCTCCCAGGATTCCCAGGGCAAATTGGTCTGGGTCTTGCCAGCAACGAATCCCCAGTTGATGGCGCCGACGTGCTCCTGCTTAGCGATGGGGAGTATCGTGTCAAACGTGCTGCCCACGGAACGCGCCATGTATTCGGTGCAGATCACCGGACGGTTGGACTTCTTTAGCCAGGCTATCTCCTGCCTGAAATATTCAGGCCAACTGTAGTTGTGAAAGGTGACGACGTCGGATTCGCGAAGCTGAATCTGCTGGATTTCAGGGAGGTTGGCGCCGTCGGGCGAGGTGTCCACACAACAGACGCCACTGGTGAGAGGCTGAGTGGGATTGGCTTCGCGGGCCCACGCGAAAACCTGGGGCAAGAGAGGGATCACGCGGGCGGTCTTGTCTTTTAGCTCTTGTTTCGCGTAGCTGCCAGCGTTGTCGGCGCCGGGCTCGTTCCAGACGTCCCAGGCAAGGATGCGGTCGTCCTTGGCGAAGGCTCCCACGACGCCTTGGACGTAAGCCTTGAGGCGCGGAACTTGTGTGGGGTCGGCCAGCGCCACCGCGCCGGGACTTTGCACCCAGCCGGAGTTGTGAACGCCGGGAATTGGGGGATGCTGCGGGCCGAGATGCGGCAAAGGATCCCAGCAGGAGTCGAAGAGGACAAGCATCGGACGAATGTGATGGCGCGAGGCGATGGTCAGGAAGCGGTCGAGGCGCTTCTGAAAGCCGGGGGCGTCCTGCTGCCAGAGAAGATCGTGGAGAAAGACGCGCATGGTGTTCATGCCGAGAGATTCGGCCCAGGATAGTTCCTTGTCGATCTCGTCGGGATTGAAGGTGGCCTCCTGCCACATTTCCAACTGGTTGATGGCCGATTTGGGAGTGTAATTGCTGCCGACCAGCCAGGGCTGTTGGGCGTACCAGGCGTTGGCTTTTTGTTCGGGCCAGCGGGGTGATTGCGCCCAGACTGGATTCGCTAACGAGCAAATCGCGATAAACGCTGCCGTCATTACAACAGTTGTGAGATTTTTCATGTTGTGAACTCCGCGTGGGTTTATATGCTAGGGGTTCCAGACAAACTGCGCAATGTGTATCGGCGGCGAGTACAGTGAGGCGCGAAATGACGGTGATTATTTCCATGCTGCGTGGCGTCAACGTTGGCGGCCACAACAAGATCAAGATGGACGCGCTGCGGGCGCTCTATGAATCGCTGAAATTGCGGGATGCGCAGACCTACGTGCAAAGCGGCAACGTGATTTTCAAGACTGACGAGCGGGACATCGCGCGGCTTGCCAAGCGAATCGAGGACGGGATTGCACGAAAGTTCGGGTTTCGCCCCGACGTGATTTTGCGCACGGCGGCGGAGATGAGAGACGTGGTTGCGAGAAACCCGTTCGCCAAGCGGCGCGGGATTGAGCCGGGCAAATTGCTGGTGAGTTTTCTGGCGAGCGATCCGGGGGAGGAAGGCCGGGAGAAGGTTCGTCAGATGAAGTGCGATCCGGAGGAATTGCGGGTCGAGGGGCGAGAGATATACATCTATTTCCCCAATGGCGCGGGACGCTCGAAACTGCCGTGGGCAGGGCTGGGCAAGATGCTGAAGACACAGGGAACAGGAAGAAACTGGAACAGCGTAACGAAGATGCTGGAGATGGCGGAGAAGCTGGAAGCGTCGAACTGAAGCCGTGCGCTCAATGGCGATCATGTTTTGTTCAAGTCGAGGGCGGCTTGAGCGAGATCGGCGGGGCGACCGAGGTCGCGCCAGTAGTATTGGTCGGCGCGGAAGGCGAGGATTTTTTCGCCTTGGGCGGAGAGGCGTAGGTAGGACGGGATGATGGAGAAGATGCCTTCTTCGGTGAGCATGGGAAGGAGGCGCGGCGAGATGACGTGGATGCCGGAGAAAGCGAGGGCTTGAAACGGGGGTGGAGCAGATTCCTCAGGCCTGAAGGCCTGAGCTACAGCATGGGAAACAAGTTCCGGTTTGCCATCGGGGCCGACCATCCTGCCGCGGAGTTGGAGGTGGTCGTCGAAGAGGAGGGGGCGAAAAGTTTCGCGAGCTTGGACGGCGAGGGTGGCGAGGGCGCGGTTTTCGGTGTGGAATTGGAGCATGCGGCGGAGATCGATGTTGCTGATGACGTCGACGTTGTGGACGAGAAAGGGCTCGTCCATTTGATTGGAATCGCTACTTTTGGAGTAGCGGCGGCTGGAATCTTCGAGGAAAAACCAGGCGGCTTTTTTCAGGCCGCCGCCGGTGTCCAGCAAAATGTCTTCGCGGGAAATTTCTATGCGCATGCCGAAGTTTTTTTTGGATTTCAGATAGTCGACGACTTGATCGGCGAAGTGATGGACGTTGACGATGACTTCGGTTACGCCGAAGGCGCGCAGGCGGGAGAGAGTGATTTCGAGAAGTGTGCGGCCGGAGAGTTCGACGAGGGCCTTGGGGCGATTGTCGGTGAGCGGACGGAGGCGCGTGCCGAGGCCGGCGGCGAGGATCATGGCTTTCATTGGTCGCGACCGCAAAAGTTCAAAGGAATAAGAATTAACACAGAGGGCGCGGAGGACGCAGAGAGCACAGAGAAGAATTGAAAGAAGGGTAAAACCGAAGAGAGATTCCTCTCTGCGCAGGCCGACCGGTTCGCAGGAGCGAACCGGGAAGAGAAAGTCGGCCCGCTCCGTTCGGAATGACGGTGCGGGGTAGGCGGATCAAGAGAAGCGACCCGCCAGAAGGTAACGCGTGTGGCCTTCATTGGAGGGCTTTCCGCTTGCCGAGTTTTTCCAGTTCGAGATGGCGGACGGAGATTTCCAGGCCGTTCCTGGCGCGCAAGCGTTTCGCCAACTGCTCGGCGAGGAAGACGGAGCGATGCTGGCCACCGGTGCAGCCAAAGGAAACCATCAAATTCTTGAAGCCACGCTGCTGGTAGTTGCTGATGCTGGAATCCACCAGCGACAGGACGCCGGCGAGGAATTGATGCACGCTTTCCTGCTGATTCAGATAGTCGATCACCGGGGCGTCTTTTCCCGTGAGGGTCTTGAAACGCTCTTCGCGGCCGGGATTGGGGAGGCTGCGGCCGTCAAAAACGAAACCGCCGCCGTTGCCGCTCTCGTCCTTGGGCAAGCCGTGGTGAAATGAAAAACTAAAAATGCGCACGACGAGATTGTCCGCTTCGGAGGCGAGGCCCTGCAATTTCTCCGAGGCCAGCATGCCTTTGAAAGCGTCCATCAGCGCCGGAAGGGGAACGGGGAGCCTGACATGATGAAGGAGCCAGCGAAGATTTTTTAGCGCGTAGGGGACGCTTTGCAAGAAGTGGGCCCTGCGTTCGAAGAAGCCTCGGAAACCGTAAGCGCCAAGGGCTTGCATGATGCGAATATAAACAAAGGCGTAGTAGCAGCGGAGGAAACCTTCGCGATCGAGCTGGATGAAGCTGGAGAGCCGGTCGAGATAATGATCGAGGAGTTGCTGGCGAAGATCGGGCGGTAAATCAGCCTTGGCGTCGTACAGGAGCGAAGCGATGTCATATTGAAGGGCGCCTTTGCGGCCGCCTTGATAATCAACGAAAAAGGGATCGCCGTTACGCAGGAGGACGTTGCGGGATTGGAAGTCGCGATAGAGGAAGTAATCGCGCGGGGCGCTGAGAAGGAATTCCGTGAGGCGGCCGAAATCGTCTTCGAGGGCTTGTTCATTGAAAGGAATGCCAGCCAAGCGGAGAAAATAGTATTTGAAATAATTCAGATCCCAGGCGATGGATTGGCGGTCGAAACTGGGATTGGGATAGCAGACTTTGTAATTCAGATCGCGACTGGCTTCGACCTGGAAGCGCGGCAGGGCGGCGACAACTTTTCGATAGGCTTCGACGACTTGAGGGGCGATGCTTTCACCCGCGCGGTTTTTCGAGAGGAATTCGAAAAGCGTGGTGTCGCCGAGGTCTTCTTCGAGATACGCGCCGTGGTCGAGATCTTCGGCGTAAATTTCCGGAACGGGAAGGCCGTGGCGGCGAAAATGTTTGGAGAATTCAAGGAAGGCGGCATTTTCTTCGCGGATGCCGTAGAGAATGCCGATCGCACGGTGTTTTTTGTTGACGAGCCGGATGATTTTGCGTCCGGAGCCGCCGAGTTCGCCCTGCAGCGGCAGAATGCTCTCTGGCGGCGCGTGGAAATGCTGCTCGAAGAGTTGTTTGAGAATGTCCAGGGACATGAGTTCCAATCCTCAGTCAGCTTCAGGGGCTAAAGCCCCTTTTATGCAACTGCTCTACGCCGGGGCTGAAGCCCCGGCCTCCTGAAGAAAAAAGCAAGACTCCGAGAAAAGCAAGCAATCGCTGGGAGATGATTCTAATTGTCTACCATAGCTGATTTTCGATGAAGAGTACTCACTGGTTCGTCCAGAGTTGCTTTGCTTAGAACTGCACAGCCAGAATGGCCATGCCAAGGGATTTTTCCGCGGCCTGTATAATGCGGGAATGACTTCCCAACCCAAGAAACGCAAGCGCGCAAGCCGGAGCACGGAACATCAGTCGAAAGAAAATCGATTCATCGATCATCGGCTTACGGAACAGAGGAATGCGAGGTCGCGGAATCTGGACCGCATGACGGCGAAGGAGATTGTGCGGTTGATGAATCGCGAGGACTGCAAGGTGGCGATGGCCGTGGGACGAGAGCTGCCGGCGATTGCGCGGGCCGTGGACGCGATTGTGGACGGGATTCGAAAGGGCGGACGTTTGTTTTATGTGGGGGCAGGGTCGAGCGGACGAATGGGAGTGCTGGATGCGGCGGAGTGTCCACCGACGTTTGGAACTTCGCCGAAGCTGGTGCAGGCGCTGATTGCGGGGGGCAGGCGCGCGATCACCAATGCGGTGGAAGGAGCCGAGGATTCGACGGGGAACGCAGAGCGGGATTTGCGCGCGAAGAAATTGACGCGGAACGACGTAGTGGTGGGAATCGCGGCCAGCGGAACGACGCCGTATGTGCTGGGCGCGCTCAGGTGTGCACGGAAGCGCGGGGCAACGACGGTAGCGGTAACGTCTAACCTGCGGATGCCGGTGGGGCGGCTGGCGAAAATCGTGATCGCGCCGGAAGTGGGGCCGGAAGTGCTGACGGGGTCGACGCGATTGAAAGCGGGGACGTCGCAAAAAATGGTCTTGAACATGCTGAGTACCGCGGTGATGGCGCGACTGGGGCATGTCTATGAGAACTTGATGATCGATGTGGTGATTACCAATGAAAAGGTTGCGGAGCGGGCGCTGCGGATTCTGGCGGAGGCGAGCGGGAGGAGTGTGTCTACGGCGGAACACGCACTGCGGGCGACAGGACACAATATGCGAGTGGCGCTGGTGATGTTGAAGCGGGGCGTGGTAGCAAGAGAAGCGAAGAAGTTGATTGCGGAGGCGGGGGGAGATTTGCGAAAGGCGCTGCTGGAATAAACAGAAGTGGCAAGAAAAAACAAGAATTAACACAGAAGGCGCAGAGAGCACAGAGGACCACAGAGAAGAATTGCAAAAGAAAGATGGCGACATAAAGTCGCCGCTACAAAGAAAAGTCGCGAGGCGGGATGGATAAGTTTCGGATCAAGGGCGGGAAGGCGCTGTGGGGGACGGTGGCGATCAGCGGAGCGAAGAATTCGGCGCTGCCGGTGATGGCGGCGGCTTTGCTGACGGCGGAAAAAGTCACGCTGCACAACATCCCGAAGGTGCGCGACCTGATAACCATGAGCAAGCTGCTGGCGTTCATGGACGCGAAGGTGACGATTACGGAGTTTCCCAGCAGCGATTACGTCATCGAGACGCCGAAACTGAATCACGCGGAAGCGCCGTATGAATTGGTGAAAACGATGCGAGCGTCGGTGCTGACGCTGGGTCCGCTCATGGCGCGCGTGGGAGTGGCGCGCGTTTCGTTGCCGGGAGGATGCGCGATCGGCGCGCGGCCGGTGGATTTGCACTTGAAGGCGCTGGAGCAAATGGGCGCGGAGATTGGGACCTCGCACGGATACATCGAGGCGCAAGCGCCAATGAATGGAAAAAAGAGGTTGAAAGGCGCGCACATCGTGTTTGAGAAAATTACGGTGACGGGGACAGAAAATATTTTAATGGCGGCGGTGCTGGCGGATGGGGATACGGTACTTGAAAATGCGGCGCGCGAGCCGGAAGTGACGGATTTGGTGGTGATGCTGAGGAACATGGGAGCGCAGATTTGCGGCGATGGGACTTCGACGCTGCGGATTCGCGGTGTGGACGAACTTTACGGGACGGAGCATACCGTGATACCGGACCGGATCGAGGCGGGAACGTTTCTGGTAGCGGGGGCAATTACGGGCGGCGATTTGACGATTCAGGATTGCGCGCCGGAACATTTGGGCGCGGTGATTGCGAAATTGGAGCAGGCGGGAGTGCGCGTGGACATTGCGGACAAAACGACGGTGCGCGTGCGGGGCGCGAAGAAGCTGGTGGGTGCTGACGTGACGACGGAGGAGTACCCGGGATTCGCGACGGACATGCAGGCGCAGTACATGGCGCTGGCAACGCAGGCGGAAGGCACATCCGTGATTACGGAACGGATTTTCGAGAACCGGTTTTTGCATGCCAGTGAAATGATGCGCATGGGCGCGAACATTTCGATTGAAGGACATACCGCGACAGTGCGCGGGCCGGCCGCACTCTCCGGGACGGTCGTGCAGGCTTCGGATTTGCGGGCGAGCGCGGGGCTGGTGCTGGCGGGGCTAGTGGCGAGCGGGGAGACCATGATTGAGCGCGTGTATCACATCGATCGCGGGTATGAGGGGATCGTGGAGAAGTTGCGCGGAGTCGGGGCGGATATTGAGCGGGTGCATGCCCCGGCTAGTTGAGAAATCGACCTGTCGCTTTAACTACCCTGCTCGTTTGGAGATCAACCTTGTCATGAATCCTTACTGGATAGACGCAGGCTCCTGTCGTCTCGCAATCTTGCCGCGACCGAGAGGCTGGGACTGGCTGTCGGACGACATCGCCGCGGCACGCCGTGCAGGCGTCGATGTAATAGTCTCCGCACTCACAGAAACAGAGAACCAGGAATTAGGCCTTTCCGAAGAAGGGAAATGCTGCAAAGAGACTGCGACTGAGTTTCTTTCCTTCCCTATTGAAGACAGGTCGATGCCTGATTCGGAGGAGAGCCTAGATGCGTTCATCGATTCGCTCGACAAAAGAGTGAAACAGGAGAAAAGCATTGCAATCCACTGTCGGGCCGGTATTGGACGATCTTCGATGTTGTGTGCGTGCTTGCTGGTCCGGCAAGGTTTTTCGGCCGAGTCCGCTCTTCAGAAAATCCAACAAGCTCGAGGATGCGCCGTGCCGGACACGACGGAGCAGCGCAAGTGGGTTGAGTCCTTCGCCGCAAGATTCAAGCGCGAGTGACCGAATTATGCGATTGCGATCGGGGAGAGAAGAACCGCGGCCGGTGTTTTCAGTTCTTGGCTAAGAGAACTATCGCCTGGAACAGCCCCTGAGTCACACGATTGATATAAAAAGCCAACGCTAGGGCGCCATAAACGATCGCGAATACAGTAGCGATTACGGACCAGATCAGGATCAAGCGCAGATCGGCTCCTGTAGCACCGAGGTGGTCAATCCGAAAAAGAATGGCACATAGAACGAAGAGTAGCGTAAAGAAAGCGAACAATTGAAACTTTGCGATCCGTTGCATCCTTTTGAGATGAGCGGTTAACATCACGCAAGATTCTGCCGAAATCATAACAAACTCCTTGAATCAAGACTCGCTCGCCAAATAGTGGAATAGCGGCCAGCTTCATTTCATTGTACAATGCCCGGCACGATTTGATGCAAGTGGGGCGCGGGCAATTGACAGGGAGAGGCCTGCGGAGGGAGATCGACCATGGTGAACACGGACTTGTTGAGGAAGCTGGATGCGGCGATCGCGGAAAAGAATTTGCTGAAGCATCCGTTTTACCAGGATTGGCAGGCGGGGAAACTGAGCCGCGAGGCGCTGCAGCTTTACGCGGCGCAGTATTACCGGCACGTGGAAGCGTTCCCGAAGCACTTGCGGGTGCTGGCGGCACGGACGGAAGGTCCACTGCAGGGCTTAATCCGGGAGAACCTGGCTGAGGAAGAGAATCCGGCCGGGCCACATCCGAAGCTGTGGCGGGATTTTGCAGCGGCGGTAGGCGTGGGCGAAGACGACATCACGTGCTGCCCTGCCCTTCCGGGGACGCAAGCAGTCGTGCAGAAGTTCCGCGAAATTTGCGGGGACCGGCCCGTAGCGGAAGCGGTGGCGGCGCTCTACGCTTATGAATCGCAGGTGCCGGAAGTCGCCACCACAAAGGTGGATGGTTTGAAAAAGTTTTACGGCGTGACGCAGCCGGAAGGGCTGGCGTATTTCGAGATCCATGAAGAAGCGGACAAGGCGCATCGGGCGGCGTGGCGCGGGTGGCTGGAAGAGCACGCGGACGGAAACGAGGAAGAGATTCTAAAGACAGCGAATGAGGCGCTGGATGCGCTTTGGGGAGCGTTGGATGCGGTGCACATGGCCAAGCCGACGGAAACGCACTAAAGGGCAAAGGAGCTAAACGCGGAGGCGCAGAGGACACAGAGAAGAAGCCGAAACTAGAAAAGGCCCCTGAGAATCTCGGGGGCCTTTTGTTATTCTAAGGCTGGTTTAAGTGCAGCGAGAGATACCTATGAAGATGCTATGGTGCTGGCGATGCAGGACACTCATGCCAATGCTTGACGATGATGAGTTTAGATCGGTCACGGGCAAGCGTTTACTTAAGGATACGAAGATGCCTCTCAGGGAGCAGCTGGCACCGGTTCTTAAGGAATACAACCGCGTAACGGGCAGATGCGAGACGAACGTCAACGCGGTCTATCACCATCGGTTGTCGATGTACGGGCCGCCCTGCGCTAAATGCGGAAAACCGTTGCGTACGCCACGGGCGAAGTTGTGTGGATCCTGCATGCATCCAGTAGAGAGTGCGGCGTAAACAAAAAGGCGGACCGAAGTCCGCCTTCCTGCGTGAATTGGAGCGCTAGATTTTATTCGTGGGAGCCGGAATCGCCGCTGCTGCCTTCGCCGCTTGAAGAGCTTGGGTTGCCTCCGCCGCCGGCGGCAGCTTTCTGCTGTTTTTCGCGGGCTTCGCGGATCAAGGCCTTGCGCGACAGGCGAACCTTGTTGCCCTCGATGGAAAGAACTTTCACGAGGACCTGGTCGCCGAGCTTGAGCTCATCGCGAACGTCGCGAATGCGATGCTCGGAGATTTCGCTGATGTGCAAAAGACCGTCGGTGCCGGGGAAAAGTTCGACAAAAGCCCCGAACTCCGCGAGGCGAACGACTTTGCCGAGATAGGTTTTGCCGATTTCGGCGCTGGCAGTGACGTCGCGAACCATCTGTAGAGCGGCATCTCCGCCGGCTCCGCTGGTGGAGAAGATGTGCACGGTGCCGTCTTCGAGGACGTCGATCTTGACGCCGGTGGCTTCGATAATGGACTTGATCTTCTTGCCGCCCGGACCGATGAGGTCGCGGATTTTATCCTGCGGGATTTTCAGTTTGAAGAGGCGCGGGGCGTAAGCGGAAATCGCAGTGCGCGCCTGGCTCAGCGTCCTCTCCATGGTGTCGAGAATCTGGAGGCGGGCTTTCTTCGCCTGCGCGAGGGCTTCGCGCATGATGCTGATGGAGATGCCCAGGACCTTGATGTCCATTTGCAGCGCGGTGATGCCCGCGCGAGTGCCGGCGACTTTGAAGTCCATGTCGCCGTAATGGTCTTCGGCTCCGGCGATGTCCGTGAGGATGGAGTATTTCTTTTCGTCACCGAAGACGAGACCCATGGCGATGCCCGCGCAAGGGGCCTTCAGAGGCACACCGGCGTCCATAAGGGCGAGCGATCCGCCGCAAACCGTGGCCATCGAGGAAGAGCCATTGGATTCCAAAATGTCCGAAACGAGACGCATGGCGTAGGGAAAATCCGCTTCGGGAGGAAGCAAATTGAGGAGCGCGCGCTCGGCAAGAGCGCCGTGGCCGATTTCGCGGCGGCCGGGGCCACGCAGGAATTTGACTTCGCCGACGCTGAATGGCGGGAAGTTGTAGTGCAGCATGAAGCGCTTGAACTGGTCCTGCTCGAAGAGCAGGTCGAGGCGCTGCATGTCTTCCTTGGTGCCGAGTGTCAAAGTGGCAAGCGCTTGAGTCTCGCCGCGGGTAAACAGAGCGGAACCGTGGACGCGCGGGAGCAGGCCGACTTCGCACGTGATCAGGCGAATCTTGTCGAACGCGCGGCCATCGGGACGGCGGCGGGCGTTCAAAACATCATCGCGGAAGATGTTTTCGCGGAGACGCTCGAAGGCGCGCTTGGTGAGGGTGCGCTTCTCGTCCATCTCCTTCTTGGGTTCTTCGGGAATGAGCTTGATGATCTCTTCCTTGAGAGCGTCGACGAGGTGATAGCTCTCTTTCTTGGGATGCTTTTCTGTGTTCAGCGCGTCGTGCAGACGGTCGCCATATTTCTTCTGGAGATCCTTGTAAATGGCTTCATCAAACGGAAGCGGCGCGACGACGACCTTCTTGGGATTAATCTGTCCGTGCAGTTCCTTGATGGCGGAGACTATTTTCTTAATTTGCGCGTGGCCGAACTCGAGAGCGTCGGCGACGGCTTCTTCGGAAACTTCAAGGGCGCCGGATTCCACCATGACGATGGCTTGATCGGTGCCGGCAATGATGATGTTCATCAAACTTTTCTTCTGGTCGGCGACGGTGGGATTGATCACCAACTGCCCGTCCACCAGGCCAACACGGACGCAGGCGATGGGCTTCTCGAACGGGAGGTCCGAACAGTAAGCCGCAGCCGACGCGCTGGTTACGGCGATGACGTCGGGATCATTCTCGCTGTCCGCGGAGAGCACCATGGAGACGACTTGCGTTTCGTTGCGCCAGGATTCCGGGAAGAGAGGGCGCATGGGGCGGTCAATCAAGCGGGAAGTGAGAACTTCTTTTTCCGAGGGGCGGCCTTCGCGTTTGAAGAAACCACCGGGGATTTTTCCGGCGGAATAAGTGTTTTCACGGTAGTCCACTGTGAGGGGCAGGAAGTCGCGGTCATTGGTGGTGGGAGCCATGCAGGCCGTCGTGAGCACGACGGTGTCGCCATAGCGCGCCACAATCGCGCCGTTGGCTTGTTTCGCAATTTTTCCAGTTTCGAGAGTTAGAGTGCGGCCGCCGACATCCACCGTGACGCGATGGGGCGCGGGAGTATGTGTGTTTTCAGACATGAATCATTTCCTTTGGCCCCGCTTCCAAGCGGAGCATTTTTTGAGGCGCGTTCGCCAAGCAAACGGGCCTTGAATTTACGTTGACCCCGACCTGGTCAGGGCCATCCATGAGGAAGAGCAAGAGGCGAGAATCATCGTGCGACGAACGAAACGCGACGGACTACACCGCGAGAATTTCCGGCACTAATTCAGCCGGACGCCTGACGACAGACTCCGTGTGGAATGTGTCAATTCGTGAGAACGCAGTGGATACCGTCCTAATTCAGGACGATTACTTGCGCAGGCTAAGACGTTCAACAATCTCGCGGTACCGATCCGGGTCGCGGCGGTTGAGATAGTCCAGCAAACGGCGGCGCTTATTGACCATCATGATCAATCCGCGGCGCGATGCATGGTCTTTCACGTGGGACTTGAGATGCGACGTCAGATAGTTGATCCGCTCGCTGAGAAGCGCGATTTGCACTTCGGGTGAGCCCGTGTCCTTAACATGTGTCCGGAATTGTTCGATCAACGCTGCTTTCGGTGCGCTCAAGTGCCCTTCCTCGTCGTCCCCTGAATTTTTTCCTCTTCTTCTTGGACCTATTCAGGCTAACACAAACCCAACAAAGGTGTAAAGAAAAGTAAAGAAAGGCCGTTGGTCGAACATGGCGAGCAAGCAGGTACTATTTCCAGTAGATAAACACGAATCGAGGGTCAGTCCCTGGCGAGCCTCTTAATTTGCTTCGCGAGTTTTTCAATTTCCTGCGCCTTTTTCACGACGGCCACGGAAAGCGTGGAGGCCGGGTCCGTCTTATCGACTTGGTCCTTAAGGTCGTGTCGTTAGCACATGATATGTCCGCTTGATTAGCATGTGAAATGTCCGCTTTTGAGAGGCGGCTGGGTGTAGACCGCATTCCGGGAGGTTGCCGGGATGGTTTACACCAGGGTCGCCATGGAGCGG
>Ga0209470_1000211_pt1 | contig 46196 bp, 55 predicted proteins | sample GraSoiAngelo_125_FD_185882 | JGI IMG/M metagenome (GOLD analysis project Ga0209470, IMG submission 185882) | Grasslands soil microbial communities from the Angelo Coastal Reserve, California, USA - 14_0927_05_40cm (SPAdes) (version 2) | ecosystem: Environmental > Terrestrial > Soil > Grasslands ... | reverse complement strand
CTCTGAGACTGGCTGTGCGACAAAGTTTTGAACGATTGTGTTCGCGTGAAACTTCGAGGTCAAAGGGAGTGGGTCGCGTCGAGGCAGGCATGAAGGACCGGCAATGAGGTACGACCTCAGCACTCAGAAGTCATTGCCGTAGGTCAGCCGGCGGAAAGCCTTTTACCCGTCCCGCTTTTCCACAGTGGGACCGGGAGAGCGTGGAGCGTTTTGATGCCATTGTGGTGGGGGCCGGGCCTGCGGGCTCCGCCGCCGCGCTGACCCTCGCCCGCAAAGGTTTCTCGACCCTCCTGGTGGAGCGCGGACGGGCTCCCGGTGTAAAGGGGATGTTCGGTGGCCGCGTCTACGCGTGGCCCCTCGCCGATCTCCTGCCGGACTGGGCGAAGGACTGCCCGGTCGAGCGATCCGTCGTCCGAGAGAACCTCGCCTTCTTGACCGAGAACGCCTCGCTCACGGTCTCGTTGGATTCGCCGAAACTCGCCCAAGGCCGCGGGACGAGCTTCACCGCGTTGCGCGCGAAGTTCGATGCGTGGCTGGCGAAGAAGGCGCAAGACGCCGGGGCGATGCTTGTCACCGGAATCCGCGTGGACGACCTCTGGCGGGAGGGCGGTCGGGTGAAGGGCGTTAGCGTCGCGCCGAACGACCATGTGGCAGCCGAACTCGTCGTCATCGCGGAGGGTGCTGCGCCAACCCTGATGCGAAAGGCCGGCCTGCGAGCGGATCTGGAGCCGCGCGAAGTGTCCGTCGGAATCAAGGAGACCGTCGAACTTCCGCCCGAGGCGATCCAAGACCGATTCGGCCTCGGCGAGAAGGAAGGCGCCGCCTTCGTGTACGCCGGGTACGCGTCCATGGGCCTGCGCGGCGGCGGTTTTCTCTACACGAACAAGGCATCCGTCTCCCTCGGACTCGTCGTCTCGTCCGAAGACTTGTCTCGGAAGAAAATCGAGGTCCAAGATCTTCAGACGAAATTCCGGATGCATCCTGCGGTCCAGCGACTCCTCCGGGGCGGGAAGGTGGTCGAATACAGCGCGCATCTCGTACCCGAGCTCGGGGCCGGGATGATGCCTCAGCTGTCGACCGACGGGGTTCTCGTGGCGGGGGACGCCGCGGGCTTCCTCATCAACAACGGCTACACGTTCCGCGGGGTGGACCTCGCGATGGCGTCCGGGATTGCCGCGGGCGAGGCGGCGGAAGCCGCCCGTGCCGCAGGAGGCATGACGAAGGCGAATCTCGCGGTGTACGAGAAGTTCCTGCGTGCCCGAAACGTCCTCACAGACCTCGAGCGGTTCCGGCGAGCGCCGCTGTATATGAAGAACGAACGGCTCTTCGACGTCTACCCGCGCATGCTCATGGAAATCGCCGAGCGCATGTACACCGTCGACGGGAGCGGCAAGGAGCGCCTCTTCGATGTCGTCCTCGACGAGGCATCCGCCGCGAAAGTACCGAAGCTCAAGATGCTTCTCGACCTGTTGCAAGGAGCCCGATCGATGTGACGGCCCGCGAATCCCCAGCGCGACCAATGCGCGTGATCGTGTGCATCAAGCAGGTCCCGCGGGCGCAAGAGCTCCAGGTCGATCCCGTGACGCAGACGCTCAAACGGGTCGGCGTCCCGAGTGAGATCAACCCGCCCGACGCGAACGCGCTCGAGATGGCGTTACGGCTCAAGGACCATCTTGCGGCGGAGGTCATCGTCCTCTCGATGGGGCCCACGTCGTTCGACGAAAGCCTGGAACGCGCGGTCGCCATGGGCGCGGATCGGTCCATCCTTTTGACCGACCGAATCCTGGGCGGCTCGGACACGGTGCCGACGGCGTACGCGTTGAGCGAGACGATCCAGAAAATCGGCGGGTACGATCTCCTCCTCTGCGGCGAGGAGACGACCGACGCGTCCACGGGCCATGTCGGTCCCGGGATCGCGGGTCACCTGGACCTCCCGCAGATCACCTACACGTCGGAGATTCGGATCGAGGACGGCAAGGTCCGAGCCCGAAGGACCGCGGAGGATGGCACGGAGTGGTGGGAGACGACGATGCCTTGCCTGTGCACCGTCAACTTCGGCTGCAACAAACCGAGGGAGCCCACGCTCACGGGGAAGATTCGCGTGGAACGGGGAGGCGTGGTCACCCACTGGTCGTGTGCGGACGTGGGAATCGACCCGAAGAAAGTCGGGCTGTTCAACTCGCCGACGATCGTCGCGAAGGTCGACACGGTGAGGCTGCCCGCGCGGGCGGGACGGATTTTCTCCGGAGAGCCGGAGGAGACCGTCCGAAAGCTCCTCGATGCGTTGATCGCGGACCGGGTGATCGTGCCGTGACGGACGGCCACGTCCTCGAGGACAAATCCCATTTCCGCGGGGTGTGGGTGTTCCTCGAGCACCGGAAGCAGGGACTCCGGGATGTGAGCGTGCAGCTGATCGGCGAAGGCCGTCGATTGGCGGATCTGCGGGGCGCGCCCCTGACCGGGGTTCTGCTGGGAGACGGCGTCGACGAGCTCGCGAAGTACGCAATCGGCTACGGCCTGGACCGCGTCCTCGTCGTCAACGATCCAATCCTCGAGATTTACCGTTCGCGGCCGTACGCCCAGGTCATGGCGCAGCTGATCCGGCGCCACAAGCCGGAGATCGTCCTGTACGGCGCCTCGAAAAACGGCCGGGACCTCGGGGGCCGACTTCATGCGATTCTCGAGACCGGCTTGGCGGCCGACTGCGTCAAATTCGACATCGACGCGGAAGGCAACCTCGACATGATCCGGCCCAGCTTCGGCGGGAAGAGCCTGGCGCACATCCTGTGCAAGAAGCATCGGCCGCAGATGGCATCGGTGCGCAGAAACGTCTTCGTCGCGCCCCCTCACGACCCGACGCGGACCGGCGAGGTCGTCCCGGAGAAGGTCGAGCTCGGTCCATCGGATGTCGACGCGACGCTCGTCGATTTCCAGGAGTTCACAAAAGAGGGCGGCCTCCGTCCGGAGGAAGCCGCGGTCGTCGTGAGCGGCGGCTACGGCCTCGGGGACCCGAAGCCCTTTGGGATGCTCCAGGACCTGGCGGACCTTCTCGGCGGAGCCGTCGCGGCCTCGCGCAAGGCGGTCGACAGCGGCTGGGTCCCGAAGATGCTCCAGGTCGGCCAGACGGGGATGACGGTGCGGCCGGACCTCTATGTGGCCGTCGGCATTAGTGGCGCGGTGCAGCATCTCGCGGGGATGCAGGAGTCGAAGAAGATCGTCGTGGTCAACCTCGATCCGAAGGCGCCGCTGTTTGAGATTGCGGACTACGGGATCGTCGGCGACCTTTTCGAGGTCGTGCCGGAGATGGTCCGCCAGCTGAAGGCGCTCAAGGCCGCCGCGGCCGACGGCCGGACGACGGTTCCGGCAACAGTTCAATGAGGTTCACCCGGCGAAACGTCACGCCGAAGACGGCCTGGAAGTGGACGATGACGGAGGCCTTCACGTCCTCCAGGTCGACCGGGTGCCCGAGGCACTTCTCCATGGACGTCATGATCCCGCCGTCGTGGCCGCACGGCCGGATCTTGAGGAACTCCCGCAGGTCCGTCGTCACATTGTGCGCGAAGCCATGGAACGTCACGTTCCGATGGACCGCGAGGCCGATCGACGCGATTTTCTTGCCGCCGACCCAGACCCCGCGCTCGGGTCCCTCCCGGGTCGCGTCGATGCCGAAATCCGCGCAGGTGCGGAGGAGGACCTCTTCGAGGTCCGTCACGAGCCGTTTCACCTCGAGTCGGTCGGGGAGCTTCAGGATCGGATAGCCGACGAGCTGACCGGGTCCGTGATACGTCGCCTCCCCGCCCCGTTCGACCTCGAAGATCTCCAGCCGAGGATCCAAGACGTCCTCGCGCTTTCCCCGTCGGCCGAGGGTCGCGACCCGATCGTGCTCGACGAGGATGAGGCCATCCGGGATCTTGTCATCCGCCCGTCGATTGACGAGGGCCTTCTGGAGCTCCCACACCTCCCGATACGGCTTGCGCCCCAAGTCCAGGAGCCATGCGTCTCGGACGATGAGAATCGGCGTTGACTCGCCTTCCGTCGTCGTGAGCATGGGATCAGCGGTTCAGCACGTGGATCGCCTGGCCGAGCGCCGCCTCCGCGCTCTCCATGATTCCCTCGGGCAGGGTGGGATGTGGATGGACGGTCAGCGCGATGTCGGCGAGCGTCGCGCCCATTTCGATCGCCAGGGTGAGCTCGCTGATCAGGTCGCTCGCGTCCGGACCGACGATCGTCGCGCCCAGGAGGACCTTCGTGTCCGCATCGGCGATGAGTTTCACGAAACCCTCGGACTCGCCGGTGGTCAGCGCGCGGCCGATCGCCGCGAATGGTACCTTCCCGACCCGGGTGCGGCGGCCCTGAGCAGTCGCCTCCGGCTCTTGCAGCCCGACCGTGGCGATCTCCGGATCCGTGAAGATTGCGGCGGGCATCGCGTGGACGTCCAGCTCGACCGGATGGCCCGCGATCACCTCGGCGGCGGTGAGCCCCTCCTTCGTCGCCTTGTGCGCGAGGAAGGGCGGGCCAATCACGTCCCCGATGGCGAAGACGTGCGGATTCGACGTGCGGAGCTGGCGATCCACCTTGATGTAGCCGCGCGGGCCGAACTCGACGCCGGCGATTTCCGCGTGGAGATCATCCGTGTTCGGCCGTCGGCCTATGGTGACGAGGAGGGTGTCGGCCCGGCGCGCGATCAGTCCCTCCGGGGTCACGATGTCCACGACGGTCTGGCCCTTGTCTTCTCGCCAGCCCCGCGCCTGGGACTTCACGTGGACCTCCACGCCGAGCTTCTGCAGGTTCCGCGCGACGACGCGGACCGCCTCCGGGTCGGTCCCGGGGAGGAGCTGCTCCATGATCTCGATCACGACGACGCGGCTGCCGAGCTTCGCGTAGAACATCCCGATCTCCAGGCCGGAGACCCCGCCCCCGATGATCGCAAAGTTCTGGGGGATGCGCGGCAGTTCGAGGGCCTCTTTCGTGCTGATGACTCTCCTCCCGTCGAAGCGAAACGTGGGCAGGTCGGAAGGCCGCCCGCCGGTCGCAATGACCGCGTCGGTGAATGTCACCCAGTCCGAGCCGTCCGCCTTCCGAACCTCGAGGTCGTTCGGTCCCATGAACGAGGCGTGGCCGGAGAGGACGTCGACGCCGTTCCCTTTACACAACTGGCCGATTCCGGTCACGAGGCGCTGGACGACGGACGTCTTCCATTGCTGGAGCCGGGCCAGGTCGACTTTCACCGGTCCGGTCTCGACGCCTCGTTCGCCCGCACGCTCGATCGCTCGGACCAGGTTCCCGGTGTGGATGAGCGCCTTGCTCGGGATGCATCCGTAATTGAGGCATTCGCCGCCGAGCCGATCTCGCTCCACGAGGAGGACGCGCTTCCCGAGTTGGGCCGCGCGGATGGCGGCCGGATAACCGCCCGGCCCCGCGCCGATGACGACGACATCCGCGTGTCGATCCACAATCCGACCGAACGTCTCCGCTCTCTTAATCCCTTTGCGGACAGACGGATCGCGGGGACCCGCCCTCCGCGAGAGCGGTTACCCGGTCTCCACGAAGATCGTCGCAGGATGCTCGAGGTAGTTGCGGACCGACTGGACGAACGCGGCGCCCACATGGCCGTCGATCACGCGGTGGTCGAACGAGCACGATAGGTACATCATCTCTCGGATCGCGATCTGGTCGTCCCGGACGACGGGACGCTTCTCGATCTTGTGGACGCCGAGGATGGCGACCTCGGGCCAGTTGATGATCGGCGTCGCGAGGATCCCGCCTTCCTTGCCGAGCGACGTGATCGTGAAGGTGGAGCCTTGGACCTCCTGGAGGGATAGCTTCTTGTCTCGGGCCGCGCCCGCGAGCCGCTCGATTTCTTTCGCGAGGTCCCACAGCCCTTTCTTGTCGGCGTCGTGCACGACGGTGACCGTGAGGCCCTCGTCGGTGGCGGTTGCGATGCCGATGTTGTAGTACCGTTTGATGACGATCTCCCCTCGCTCGTCGTCGACGGACGCGTTCAGGGTCGGGAACTCAACCAGCGCCGCGAGGACGGCCTTGACGAAGAACGGCAGGAACGTCAGCTTGACTCCCTTGCGGTCCGCCGTCTGCTTCAGGTGATCTCGGAGGTGCACGAGCTGAGTCATGTCGACCTCCTCGACGTATGTGAAATGGGCCGCCGTGACGTTCGACTTGGCCATCTTCTCGAAGATCCGCTTCCGGAGCCCATGGATCGGAATTCGCTGCTCGGCGCCGCCCGCGGCCACCGTCACGGTGGGCGAAGGTGCGACGACCGCCGCCCGCGGGGGGCCTTTCGCGGCATTGCGGACGTCATCTTCCGTGAAGCGTCCTTGCGGACCACTCCCCCGGATGGCCGCCAGGTTGACATTCAGTTCTTTCGCGAGGCGACGGACGGCGGGTGCCGCGAGGACGTCGCCGGTCGGACTCGACGCGGGAGGGGCGTCCGTCCTCATCGGCGCGGGCGGCGCGATGGCCGGCCGGGTCGGCTCGGGCCGGGGAGGCGCCGTCTCGCCGGCCTCGCCGAACACGACCAGGGTATTGCCGACCTTCACCACCTCGCCTTCCTTCGCCCGTAGCTGGAGGATCTTTCCGGTGACCGGCGAAGGGATTTGGACAGTCACCTTGTCCGTCATGACCTCGACGATCGGGTCGTTCTCCTTGATGGGGTCTCCCTCTTTCACGAACCACTTGACGACCTCGCCCTCCTGGACGCCCTCCCCGATGTCGGGGAGCTTGAACTCGCGGGCCATCGTCTCCTCTCGCGTTGCGGGCGTCGCAAGCCCCGCGGTCATCTTAACATTTTGCACGTTCCGCCGCGAACGCGCCTGCCGGAGATGCGAATGATTTTATGGCCTCTGGCCGATGTCCATACGGGGAGGAGTAGGGTCGTGGAGGAGTGGCACAGACCGGTGGGCGTGATTTGTGCCCGGCGCTCCGCGCCGGAAAGATTCCCGGCCTGCTCCTCCTTTCTCTGACTAGGGGAGGGTGACAATGAGACGTCCGGTAGGGATATCCGTTCTGGGTGGGCTCGTGCTCTTGGCGGCTGTGATCTTGATCCTGATCTCGATCGCGAGCTTCATCGTCGGACTCGCGTTCCTCCTGCCGTTTCCGAACGGTGGGCCGACGTTGCCGGGAACAGAACTCCTCCTCAACTCGGTCCTGTATTTCACGGTCGGAGTCGTCCTCGCGATTGCGGGATCGGGGCTCCTCCGGATGCGCGTGTGGGCGTACGGGCTCGCGGTTCTCGCCACACTGGTCACCCTCGTCTACGTGGGCTACACCGCGTACCAGCAGTCGAACGCGGGGGAGCCTCTTGGCCTTGCCGCGATCCTGACGCTCGGAATCGTCGGCGTGATCTTCGTGTACCTGCTCGCGGCGTCGCGCGCGTTCCGTCGGCCTGCCGGAATAGCCTGAGCGGGTCGCTAGAACGCCATGACTTTGTCGATTGCGGCGAGCACGCGATCCGCGTTTGGCAAATAGACGTCTTCTAGGGTGTACGGGAACGGCGTGTCGAAACCCGTGACCCGCACGATTGGCCCGCGGAGGTATTCGATGGCCTTCTCGGCGAGGATGGCGCTGATTTCTGCACCGTAGCCGCCCGTACGGGGCGCCTCGTACACGACGACCGCGCGGCCCGTCTTCTTCACAGACGTCAGCACCGTCGGCTCATCCAGGGGCACCAGGGTGCGCAGGTCGATGACCTCCGCCTCCACGCCCTTTTCCGCGGCTTTCGTCGCGGCGTCGATGCACACCTGGGCCATGTAACCGTACGCGATCAGGGTGACATCCTTCCCGGCTCGGCGGACGGCGGCCTGTCCGAGGGGCACCGTGACCTCGCCCTCCGGTACTTCCTCGCGCGATGCGCGGTAGAGTTTCTTCGGCTCGAGGAAAAGGACCGGGTCCGGGTCGCGGATCGACGAGGTCAGGAGGCCCTTCGCCTCTTTCGGCGTCGACGGGACGACCACCTTCAGGCCCGGCGTATGACAGAAGTAGGCCTCGGTGGACTGGCTGTGATAATGGCCCCCTCGGATTCCTCCCCCGAACGGCGTCCGGATCGTCATCGGGACGGAGAACTGCCCGCCGGATCGGTAGCGCATCTTGGCGGCTTCCGAGACGATTTGGTCGAACCCGGGATAGATGAAGTCCATGAACTGGATCTCCGGGACCGGCCGCAGCCCGTAGAGCGCCATGCCGATCGCGGTCCCGATGATCCCGCCCTCGGCGAGCGGCGTATCGAACACGCGGTCCGGGAATTCGTCGAGGAGGCCCTCCGTGCATCGGAACACGCCGCCGTTGCGGCCCACGTCCTCCCCTAAAACGATGACCCGGTCATCCCGCCGCATCTCTTCGCGCAGGGCATTGTTGATCGCTTGGACCATCGTCATCGCGGGCATGTTCACGACCTCGTCGCGTAGTATTCCTGGTACGGGTCCTCGCCCACCTTGCCGCCCGGAAGACGCCCGAGCATGTCCGGGTCTTCCTTGAAGGGAAGCAGGTCCGGATCCTCGTCGAGGCGCTCCTTGTAATCGGGCTGAAGTTCCACGGCCCGGGCGAAGTGCTCGATGACCTTGGACTTGTCGCCCAGGCGGGCCGCGATCCGAGCGAGGTTGAAATGCGCACTCGCCCGCGTCGGTTCGAGCTTCAGCGCCCGGGAGAATGCCTCGGCCGCGCCCTCCAGGTCGCTCGCGTGGAACAGGTCGTACCCGAGGCTGTGCCACGCCTGCGGGTTATCCGGCTGCGCGTCGCACAGCAGCCGGTCGATGCGCGCGGCTTCCAGGTAATCGCCTTCCGCACCGAGGCACGCGGCGGCGAGCGCACACACGTCTCCGTTGACGTCGCCTTTTCGCTGCAGCAGCGGACGAAGGAGCGCAAGGGCCTCCTTCGCACGACCCTGCTTGAAGAGCTCATGGGCCCGTTGTACCCCGGAGGACGACGACGGAGGCGGTGCGGGAGCGGCGGACCCTTTCTTCGCCACCGAATCACCGCCGAGGAAGCGCCAGGAAGGCGTCCATCTCTTGCCGGAGGTGGGGCGGCATTTCCGCATAGACGTCGGAGAAGATCGTCTCGATGGCCGGCGGCGGGATTCGTTCCGCCTCCTGGATTGCGCGGGTGATCTCGTCGCCGATCTCCTGTTCGAGCCGCTCCTCTCGCGTGTCGTCCCACCAGCGGGCGTGCTCGAGGTACTTCCGGAACCGCGGGAGCGGGTCGCGGGCCTGCCACGCGGCGACCTCCGCCTCATCGCGGTACCGAGAGGGATCGTCGCTCGAGGAATGGGGCCCGATGCGGTACGTGACCGCCTCGACCAGCGTCGGCCCGAGTCCCTCCCGGGCACTTCGCGCCGCATCTCGCGTCGCCCGGTATACGGCAAGGGCGTCCATCCCATCCACGCGGACGCCGTCGAATCCGTATGCGTTCGCTTTTTCCGCGAGCGTCACCGACGCCGTCTGCTTCGACACGGGAACGGAAATCGCCCATTGGTTGTTGTTGCACAGGAAGACCGTTGGCGTATGGAACACGCCGGCAAAGTTCATCGCTGCATGGAAGTCCCCGGTGCTCGTCGCGCCGTCACCGAAGAAGACGAGGACCGCCTTCTTCTCGCCGCGCAGCTTCATCGCCCATCCGATTCCGACCGCATGTGGCAGCTGCGTGCCGACCGGCGACGAGATGGAAAGATAGTTCCCCTTGCGGTAGACGTAGTGGCACGGCATCTGGTGCCCTTTCACGGGGTCTTCCGCGTTCCCCATCAGTTGGCAGAGGAGTTCCTTCAGCGGCATCCCGCGGACGAGGGCCGCTCCGGGCTCGCGGTACTGCGGGACGATCCAGTCCTCTCGCCCCATCGCCATCGCCGCGCCGACGATCGCGGCCTCTTGGCCGAGGGACGGACCATAGAATCCGATTCGCCCTTGCCGCTGCAGGCCGAGCATGCGGTTGTCGAGGATCCGTTGGAGGCTCATCCAGCGATACATCGCGACGGCCTGGTCCTCCGAGAATTTCGGGTCGAGACGGGGGTCTGTCGAGCCGTCGTCCCGAATCACGCGGAGCGCATCGACCACGGTGTTCCTCGCACCCCCTGAGGCCCGGGGAAAACAAAACGGCAGGTGCGGCCTTAAGCCTTCCGTCCGGAGGAATCTCTAAATCGGTCGCACCGTTTTCGGTGCGGTGGTTCTTGGTCCTTCCGGAGAGGACGCGTGGTTACGTCGCCATCATCGTTGCGGCCGTCCTCTTTGGGATCTGGCCCACGCTGTCGAAACTGGTTCTGAACGCAGTCTCTCCCGTTGCGATCGCATTTCTGATCCAGGTGATTCCCGGAGCCGCGCTCCTGCCGTTCGTACGGCGTGTTCGGATTCATCGCGCCGACTGGAAGCTCATCGCTCTATCCGGCGTCGTGGGAGCGGTCATCGGACCGTTGATCTATTTCTACGGCCTCGAGCGGACGACCGCGTCGAACTCCGTGCTATTGTCGAACAGCGAGTCTCTCTTCACGATGCTCTTTGCCTACGCGTTCCTCCGGGAACGGGCGACGCGGCGTGAGTACCTCGCCCTAGGGGGCATCGCCGTTGGAGCATTTCTCGTGACCACGCAACTCCGATTCGGGGACGTGCGGTTCCTCGAGTTCCTGGTCGGCAACGTCATGCTGGTCACCGCGGCGGCGTGCTGGGGTTCGAGCAACACGATGAGTACCGTCCTCCTTCGTAGAATCCCGATCGTGACCCTCTTGGAGGTCCAGCTCCTGATCGGCGCCGCGGTGTTCGCCGGGATCGTCGCCTTCACTGGCACCTCGCTCGCGGTCCCTCTGGATGTCCTCCCGGCGCTGGTCCTGCTCTCCCTCAGCGCAGTGGGAGTCTTCTCGGTTCTTTTCTTCTACGCGTTTCGCACGATTGGGGCGATGCGCACGGGCGCCCTCCTTCCGTCGTCCGCCCTGTGGGGGATCCTCGTTGCCCTCTACGTCTTCCCGACGGAGACCCTGAGCCCCGTTCAAGTCCTCGGCGGCGCCCTGATGATCGGCTCCCTCATCGCGTTCTATATTCTCCGCGGTCCGACGGAGGCGGAGTCCGGCGGCGAAACATTGAAACCCGCCGCGTCGGATGGTCCGGATTCGCCGTGACGCCGACGACCGCGGACGATACGTCCTTCGCCCGACTCGCGGAGCTGACGCAGCAGCTCGAGGCCACGACGAAGCGCCTCGAGAAGCGCGCCCTCCTGGCGGCATTCTTGCGGTCCCTCCGGAGGGACGAGGTCGCGCCGGCGGTCCACCTGATCGTCGGCCGCATCTTTGCCGAATCGGATGCGCGTGCCCTGAACGTCGGATGGGCGACGCTCAAGAGAGCGCTTGGAGGGACGAAGCAAGCCACCCTCGTCCCGCGAACCCTGAGCATCCTGGAAGTCTCGCAGACGTTTGCGCAGATTGCGGAAGCCCATGGGGCCGACTCGACGAGGGTGCGTCGACGGCTCCTGGAGTCCCTCCTCGGACGCGCGTCAGAAGGCGAACGGGACGTGCTCTTGAAGAACGTGTTCGGCGAGATGCGGATTGGCGTGAACGAAGGTGTGATGCTCGAGGGAATTGCGGACGCATCGGGCGTGGACCTGGACACCGTGCGGACCGCCCACATGTTCCTGGGGGACCTCGGGATGATTGCAGCGATCGCGCTCTTCGAAGGCGCGGAGGGCCTGCGGGTCCGGGGCTTGCGTCTCCTCGCTCCGATGAAACCGATGCTCGCGGAGATGGCGGAAGACCTCGACGAGGTGCTCGCGGTGCACGGTGGCATGACCGCGATCGAGTACAAGCTCGATGGCGCCCGGATCCAGATTCACCGCAAGGGCGATGCGGTGAAAATCTTCAGTCGGCGGCTGAGCGATGTCACGTCCAGCCTTCCCGAGATCGTCGCGATTGCGAAGGGATTGCCCGCGTCCGACTTCCTGCTCGAGGGCGAGGTCGTCGCCGTCGATCGGGAGGGCAAGCCGCTTCCGTTTCAGGATCTCATGCGCCGCTTCCGGCGCGTGCACGGCATCGAATCGGCCCAGGAAGAGATTCCGCTGAAACTCTACCTCTTCGATGTCCTCCACCTCGACGGACGAACGCTGATCGACGAGCCATACCGCGTGCGCTGGGAGATCCTCGAGCGGCTCGTGCCGCCGAACCTCCTGACCGCCCGCCGCATCGCGCAGCGCAAGGAGGAGATCGAGGCGTTCCTTCAGGAGGCGCTCGTCGCCGGTCACGAAGGCCTCATGGCGAAGCAGCTGGAGTCCACGTACTCCGTCGGAAAACGAGGGAAGAAGTGGTTCAAGATCAAGCCCGCGGACCGGTTGGACCTCGCGATTACCGCGGCGGAGTGGGGAAGCGGCCGTCGGGAAGGTTGGCTGTCGAACTATTGGCTCGCGGTGCGGGACGACCAGAGCGGCGCATTCCAGATGATCGGCAAGACGTTCAAGGGCCTCACGGATGAGGAATTCAAGACGATGACGGAGCGGCTGCGAGGCCTCGCGACATCCGAGGAGCGATGGGGATTCCATGTCCGTCCGGAGACCGTCGTCGAGGTCGCGTACAACGAGATCCAGCGCAGCCCACACTACCCGAGCGGATTCGCCCTTCGGTTTGCCCGGATCGTCCGGATTCGAGATGACAAGGGGCCGAAGGATGTCGACACGTACGAGCGCCTCAAGGACCTTTACGCGAAGCAGTTCGAACGGAAGGGCCGTGGCCCGGACGATCTCTAGCTCGGACGGCCGCGCCGCGGGCCCCGATCTTCCGGGTTCGTACCTCTAAGTAGAGGTATGACGGCGTTCCCCGTGGGGTTCACTCGACGTCCCGCGTCGTCAGGATTTCCGGCGCGTGAGCGCTCTGTCCAAAGGCGGTCAGGTAGATGCCCACGAGGGCGAGGCCTGCGCCGATTGCGACACCCACCGTCGGCACCTGAGAGAGGAGGATCCAGGCGAGCAGGCTCGATCCGACCGGTTCTCCCACGAGGCTGAGGCTCACCACGGGTGCCGTCACCCAGCGCAAGGCCCAATTGTACAGGGTGTGGCCGCCGATCTGGGGGATGATGGCCAACGCGGCAAAGAGGAGCAGTTCCCGCGGGAGGTTCCCCACCGGCGCGAGGCTCGACCCGAGCCCGATGGCGTAGAGGAAGAGGACCGCGGTCGCGCTCGCGTAGACGACGAACGCGTAATCCAGGAGGGCGACTCGCTGGCGCACCCGTCGGCCGAGGAGGAAATAGAACCCCGCCATCACCCCGCCGCTGAACGCCAAGATGTCCGCGTACAGGAGGCTCCCCGCGAAGCCGTAATCGGCGAGGGCGATTGACACGACGCCCGCGAAGCCGAGGACAATCCCGACGGCCATCCATCGGTTCAGGCGTTCGCGGAGGACGTAATGCGAAAGGACGCCGACCATCAGGGGATGGGACGTCACCAGGACGACCGACGAAGCGATCGATTCCCCTTCGACCTTGAGCGAGGAGATCCACAGGGCGAAGTGCGTCGCGAGGATCGCGCCGATGACCGCCATCATGGAAGCGTCTCGCCTCGAAATCTGGAACAGGGTATTCGGCTTCCGAAACGCACGGCTCCGCAGGAGGATCGTCGCGCCGATGATGCCCGTCGCAATCGCGAGGCGGTACAGCGCGATTGTGATGGGAGGCGAGTTCGACCACGTGATGAAGATCGAGGCGAAGGAGACCGAGACGACGGCCAGGCCGATCGCCGCGTACGGGCCGCCCCGCATCGACTCGGGACCGGACCGCGTCTATCTAACTCCTGTGGCGGGGCATCCTCGGTCACGCTTCCTCCAACGGCGCAAGGTCTTTCGCCCTTCCGAGCTATCGCGCGGAGCGAGGGAATCCATGCAGCTAAGTGACATCCAGAGGATCGCCGTGATCGGCGCGGGCACCATGGGGGCGGGGATCGCGCAGGCGTGTGCCGCGGCCGGATTCCAGGTGACGATGCGGGACATCGAGCAGCGCTTCGTGGACGGTGGCCTCCGCCGCATTCGGGAGCCTCTTCAGAAGCGGGTGGAGAGGGGCAAGATGGCGCAGGCGGAGGTCGATGGGATCCTCTCGAAGATCCATGGAGTCGTCCAGCTGAAGCAGGCGATCGACGGCGCGCAGCTCGTCATCGAAGCGGTCTTCGAGAAGATGGAGATCAAGAAGGAGCTCTACGCGGAGCTGGACCGTCTCTGCCCGCCCTCGGTCGTGTTCGCATCGAATACGTCGTCCCTGAGCATCACGGAGATGGCGACCGCGACGAAACGGGCGGACCGCGTCGTCGGCATGCACTTCTTCAACCCGGCGCCGGTCATGAAGCTCGTCGAGGTGATCCGCGGCTCCGAGACTTCCGACGACACCGTGCGGCTGATCAAGGACCTCTGCGCAAAACTCGGGAAGGAGGCCGTCGAGGTGAGGGAGTCTCCGGGGTTCGTCGTGAATCGGCTCCTCGTCCCCATGATGAACGAGGCGTTCAACCTCCTCCAGGAAGGCGTCGCCAGCGCGGAGGACATCGACAAGGCGATGAAGCTCGGTACGAACATGCCGATGGGGCCGTTCGAGCTCGCGGACTACACCGGCCTCGACATCGGCCTCGACGTGATGGAGGTCCTATTCCGCGAAACGGGAGACCCGAAGTTCCGTCCGTCGACCCTCCTCCGCAAGTACGTCCGCGCAGGGCGGCTCGGGAGGAAGTCCGGCCGCGGCGTGTACAGCTACCCGGGGACGTAGTCTGTCGTCCGCGGTTCGGCGCGTTGCGAGCGTCCTCCGCGAGCGTTGAGCGAGGCGCCTTGGACTACGGTGGAGGTGGGCCCTCGGGGCCCATCGGCTCCTGCGGCGGCATCGGCGGGGGCGAAGGCGGCATCGCCCGGGTGGGCGGCCTTCGTCGGCGGACCGCGAACACCCCGATAATCGCGACGAGGATGACGACCAAGAGGATCAGCCAGATCCACACCGGCAGGCCGAAGATGATCGAAGTGAAGAAGTTCCCACCCTGGTAGTTAGACGAGGTCAGGTTGAAGTTGTCTGTATTTCGGCCCGTGCTATCGTAATCTCCCACGCGCACCCAGTTGCCGACCTGTGCCGACCAGTAGTTCATCGTGTAGGTTGCATTCGCGGTATTCGTCTCTTTGATGGGGGTCGTCGTAAAGGTTCCGGCGGGCACCGTGATCGTCGCGTCGGATTTGACTTCGAAGGTCGTCGCCAACGTCGCATGGGCCCATGTCGTGGCGGTCGCGTTCGTCGACGAGGTCCAGACCACCGTGGAATCGGTCCAGGTGGCGCCCGCGGTCAGCGGCCAATGAATCGTCTGGGGTGGACTCCCTGCGATGACGACCGTTGTCTCGGTGGTCATGTTTAGGATGAGGATGGGGGGAACCACGGCGCGAATCTTCACAATGGCGAGATTGGCCGTGCTGAACCAGATATCCGGCTTCACTTCGTAGCTCAACCCCCCGCCGAACGGAATCTTGAGGTCCGCGGCCACGTGGTAGCACGGGTAGTCGGTTTGGTTCAGCGTAACCGACTCGGTCCCGGTGACGTCCAAGCGGAGGGTCCCGTTGATCGCCAATCCGCCTGAACCGGATACGAAGGAGTAAACCCAAAAGTCCCCGGCGGCCCAAGTGGGCTTGTCCATGTTGGCCCTCGCGGTCCCGGGAACGATTGCGAACGCCGCAACCAACAACAGGGCGAAGGCAGCCACCATCGCGCGGGCAGACCTATGCATCCATCCACCTTGCCGCCCGCAGTGAGGGCCGGGCCTATGAGCTTACCGGTCCGAGCCGGGGAACGTTCATCCTCATTCCGGTCATTCCTCGGCGGGAGGAGACAGTCATGCCTGGCTTCATCAAGACGGAGATGGAAGACCGCCTCGCCATCGTCACCGTCAACCGCCCGGACGCACTGAACGCGCTGAACTCGACGGTCTTGCGGGAACTTTCGATGGCGATCGAGCATCTGTCGATGGCCGCGGACGTCGGCGCCATCATCCTCACGGGGGCGGGGGACCGGGCGTTCGTCGCCGGTGCGGACATCAAAGAGATGGCGAACCTGTCGGGCCTCGAAATGCAACGTTTTTCCGAGATGGGCCGGCGACTCGGAGACGCGATGGCGGCGTGCAACAAGCCGATCATCGCCGCGATCAACGGATTCGCCCTCGGAGGCGGCTGTGAACTCGCCCTGGCCTGTGACATCCGGATCGCCTCCGTTCGAGCGGAACTGGGGCAGCCCGAAGTGAACATCGGCATCATTCCCGGATTCGGTGGAAGCCAGCGCCTCCCGCGCCTCGTCGGACCGGGCTGGGCGGCGGAGATGATCTACACGGGGGACCGCATCGATGCCGCCACGGCGGAGCGGATCGGCCTCGTGAACCGGGTCGTCGCTGCGGACCGCCTCCTGTCCGAGGCGAAGGCGCTCGCCCACAAGATACTAGAGAAGAGCCCCGCGGCGATTGCGCTCGCGAAAGCGTGCCTGCGAGCAGCGTGGGACATGCCTCTCTCCGCCGGTTTGGACTTTGAGACGGCGGCCTTCGGCATCGTCGGATCGACGGACGACAAGGAGGAAGGCATGCGCGCCTTCATCGAGAAACGTAAGCCCGCGTGGACGGGCGCCTGATCAGTACGACTCGAACTCCTCTTGCAGATCGATGACGACCTGCTCGAGAACTTCCTCGAACGAGGAGCTCCGGTACTCGCGCATCCCGCCCAGCTCACTCTGGATCCGGGCGATGAAGTTGTTTGAGCTCTTCAGGAATTCGACGTTCACGAGGGATTCTTCCATCGTTATCCGCTCCTGGGGGACGGTGCGGCGTGGGGTCCCATTCGGGCGTATCCGAGGTCCCTATTTAAGAGTTGCCCGCTAAGTCCGTCGGACACGAGCGATGCTCCGCGAGCCCCTCGAAACGCATCCGCGTCGCGGTTCTCCTCCGAACCTTTATTTAGCACACACCCTTTGGAGCGCTTCCTCGAACTGAGCGGAGTGAATCGTTGGGTAATGTCCGGCCGACGTACATCAAGCGGGTCGCCATCGAACTCGCGAAGCTGTATCCGAACGAATTCACGGACGACTTCGAGCACAACAAGAAGATGGTCTCGGAGCTATCCGACGTGCGGAGCATCCTGATGCGCAACCGGATTGCCGGGTACATCACCCGCTACCGGCAGCGGCTGGCCGTGTAGGCCCTCCGACCTCCCACGGTCCGAGGAGAATCGGAATCGATCCCCCATGCCCTACGCGGTCGAGACGCGCGACCTCACCCGAATCTTCGCCGGAAAGCGACATTGGCTCCGAAAGCCCGACCCCGAAGAAGTCGAGCGAGGGGTCGGTCCGACGACGGCCCTTGGCGGGGTGACGGTGCAGATCCCCGAAGGCGAACTGTTCGGGCTCCTCGGCCCGAACGGCGCGGGGAAGACGACGCTCATCAAGATCCTGTGCACGCTCCTCCTGCCGACGTCCGGAGAGGCGTTCGTCGCGGGGCACGACGTGACGAAGGACGTCTTCCCGATCCGACAGCGGATCGGCATGGTGTCCGGCGGCGAGACGACCGGGTACGGCCTGCTGACCGCCCGCGAGAACATCTGGATGTTCTCCCAGTTCTACGGCGTGCCGAGCAAGGTCGCGAAGGAACGCATCGACGGCCTGATGAAAGTGTTCGGCCTATGGGACCGTCGGGATGCGAAAGTCCGGACGCTGTCCACCGGCCAGCGGCAGAAGATGAACATGGTCCGCGGCTTCGCGACGGATCCGGACATCCTGTTCCTCGACGAACCGACGCTCGGTCTCGACGTGAATGCCGCGCGGATCATCCGCGATTATGTCATGAAGTGGCTCAAAGAGAATAAGGGGAAGACGGTCCTGCTGACGACCCACTACATGGCCGAAGCCGACGAAATGTGCGACCGAATCGCGATCATCGACAACGGCAAGATCCTTGCCTGCGACACCCCGGAGAACCTGAAGCGCACGGCGCGGATGGACACGACGTTCCAGCTCGAGGTCGACGCGCTCCGCAACACGGACGGCTTCACGGCCATCCCCGGGGTGAAGAACTTCTCCTCGAAGAACGACATCGGGAAGAACATGACGCACCTCACGTTCATCCTCGACGGCGAAGCGCCCGTCGCGGACATCCTGAGCCGCATCATGTCCCAGGGCTCGAAGGTCCATTCCCTCCAGAAGTCGGAGCCAACCCTCGAAGACGTCTTCATCCGAATGGTCGGGAGGGGATTCGAGTGAGGGAGGCGACCGTCCGGCGTGCGGACCTCCGGTTCCGTCTCGGCCTGAACCTCCGGAGCGTCGTCGGCCGGGCGTACCCGCGCGTGATCGGGGCGAACCGCGAGCCGTCCTGGTTGATCTTCGAGGTCTTCCTCCCGCTCCTCGGGATTGCGGCGTACGTGTTCATCTACCAGGCGTTCTACCAAGCGCAGGCCGCGGCGATCTGCCCGAGTCCCTGTACGCCGACGCCGGCCCAGCTCCTCGCGCTCCACCAGGCGGGCCAAAACCTGAACGCCCTCGTGGCGACGGTCGTCCTCGGCGGGACGATGGTCGCGTTCTGGCTCAACGTCCTCTGGTCCATGGCAAGCCAGCTGTACTGGGAGAAGGAGATCGGGAACCTCCAACTCTACATGATGGCTCCGATGAACCGGATGGCGCTCCTCGGCGGCATGGCGATCGGCGGGATGTTCATGACGTCGGTGCGCGCGCTCTCGACGCTCGTGGCCGGCATCGTCGTGTTCGGTGTCATCTTCTCGGTCGCGAATCCGTTCCTGCTCCTCGCCGTGTTCTTCGTCACGCTCATCGCCCTCTACGGGATGGGGATGATGTTCGCATCGTTGTACCTCCTTTGGGGTCGGGAAGCATGGAACCTCTCGGCCCTCATGGAAGAGCCGATCTTCTTCTCGAGCGGGATGTACTTCCCCGCGGGCGGTCTGTTCTCCATCCCCACCTGGGGTCCCGCCGTCGCGATTGCGGGGAGCATCGTCCCTGCGACCTTCGGCCTGGACGCGCTGCGCCAACTGACGTTGCCGGGGACCGCGCCGCTGCCGCTCCTGCCGCCGGTGACCGAATTAGAGATCTTGCTCGTCCTGGCCGTGGTGTTCCTGGTCCTCGCGCGCTACACCCTGGCCTATCTCGAGACCCTCGCGAAGAGGGAGGGGAAGTTGACATCACGGCATCAGTGAGCACGTTCTGGAGGACCTTCAAGGTCGCGGCCTGGCTCGGCTGGGAGATGGACTCGAACTGGACCGAGCCGTGGCTCTTCATCATCTACTCGATTGTCAAGCCGATCGCCGCGGTCTTCATCCTCGTCCTCATGTACGTCGTCTTCGCCGCGATCGGGAACGTCCGGCCGCAACCGCTGTTCGACTTCATGTACGTCGGGAACGCGTTCTTCATCTTCGTCGGCTCGACGCTGTTCGGGACGTTCCAGGTGATCCAGTCGGACCGGGAGTGGTACCAGACGATTCGGTACGTGTACATCTCGCCCATCTCGTTCTACGTGTACGTGATGGGCCGGGCCGTCTCCAAGATCATCGTCGCCTCCTTCGCGGTCGTGATTACCCTCGCCTTCGGCGCGTTCGTCCTCAATCCTCCCGTGCCGATCACGATCAGCTGGTCCGCCGTCCCCGTCTTCATTGTGAGCTTCATCCTCGGCCTGTTCTGTCTCCTCGCGATCGGCATCACCCTGGGTGGCGCGACGTTCCTCATGGCTCGACATACGCAGACCATCGCCGAGGCGGTCCCGGGGATCTTCTACGTGTTCTGCGGCGTCCTCTTCCCGCTGAGCGTCCTCCCGGGCGGCCTGAGTGACGTGGGGAAGGTCATCCCGCTGACCTATTGGTTCGACCTCTCGCGTCGGCTCCTCTTGCCCAGCGCGGAGTTGCAAGGGATCCAGACGGGCCTCGGCGGTTTCAGCGATCTCACGATCCTCGCCTTCCTCGCGATCTCGAGCGTGGCGTTCTTCGGGCTGAGCATCGCCGTCTTCAAGGCCGGCGAGTACCTCGCCCGGAAGGCGGGCAAGATCGACATGACCACGTCGTACTAGCCGCGGGACGCACGATGCGCCAGCTGTTCCCGACGATACGGATAGCGCTGGACCGCGCCGCACGTGGTGCACGTGACGACGACCCGGCCCCGTCCCACCCGGACCCGGGCGCTCACGGACGGCAACAGAAACGCGAGGCACTTCTTGCAGAACGACCGCTTGAAGGGGGCAGGCACCCGGACGTTGTAGCGCATCCCGATCCGACGCGCGAGCTCCACGTACCGTCGCGCTCGGCCGGCATGGCGCTGGAGCGCCTCGCCTTCGGCCAGGCGGAAGAGCGTCGTCATGCGCTCCAGGGCGATCCGCCGCTCCATGCCGCGGTGCCGTCGCTTCGCCATCGAAACAAGGACCGTTCGCGCACTTAAAATCCTTCGGAAGCCGCCTCTGGTTTCTTACCCCCAAATCGCAATGTCCCGTTCGAGAAATGGCAGCGCGTGCGGTCTTCGCCCGTTTCGTCGGTGTCGCCCTACTTGTCTATCTGGCTCTCCTGATCGCGGTCGTCGTTGTCCGCCCCGAGTTTTGGTGGCTTCCTGCCTTTTTCTTCGTCATTCTATGGATTTGGGGGTTTTCGCTCTCGCACGCATATGTGTTCACTCACGACGGAATTAGTTCGAGCAAGCGGTGACCGGCCTCGGTCTACGAATGCTTAAGGTGTGCACAACGTTTGGGCGCGGGGGATTCTCGTGCGCGACCGCGTGCGGCGTATTTTCCGGAATGTCAATGATGGACTCGACCTGATTGTATTCCTTAACTCGACCGAGCCGCACATCGACCGTTCCTTCTTCTACGCGACGGGCCTGACCGACGGTCTGTTCGAAGGCTGCGGCGCCTGGCTCACGCCGGACGGTCGATGCGAGATCACGACTTCCGCCCTGGAGGAACAGGCCGCGAAGAAGAGCGGTCTGCCGCTCCACGTGTTCCAGACCCGCAACGAGTCGACAAGCCGCACGAAGGGGGCGCTGAAAGGCCACCGGAAGGTCGGCATCAACGCGGCGGAGCTGACCCATGCCGCATTCCAACGGTTACAGAAACTGGCGTCCAAATCCACCCGGTTCGTCGATATTTCCGAGGCGGTCATGAAGACCCGGCTCGTGAAGGATCCGGGGGAAATCGAGCAGATCCAGCGGGCGTGCGACATCGCCACAAAATCTTTCGAGGAGACGCTGCCGTTCGTCCGGTCTGGTGTGACGGAAGCGGAAGTGGCCTCGGAACTCGTCTACCGAATGCAGAAGAATGGGGCCACCGGCCCCTCGTTTCACACGATCGTGGGCTCCGGCCCGAACGGGGCCGAGCCGCACTACACGGCCGGGGAGCGGAAGATCGAGCGGGGGGACATGATCGTGATCGACTTCGGCGCGATGTACCACATGTACTGCTCCGACGTCACGCGGACCGTCGTCGTGGGCTCGGCGTCGGAGGAGCAACGCCGGATGCACGACACGGTCGCCCGAGCCCAGGCGGCGGCGCTCGCGAGGATGAAGCCCGGCTCGAAGGGGAAGTCGGTCGACGCGGCCGCCCGGAACCTGATCGACGGGACGAAGTACAAGGGACGGTTCATCCACGGGCTCGGTCATTCGATCGGCCTCGCGGTCCACGACGGCGGCGCCTTGAACGCCTCGAGCGATCTCGTGCTTCGCCCGAACATGGTCTTCACGGACGAACCGGGGGTCTACGTCCCCGGATTCGGAGGCGTTCGGATCGAGGACGATGTCCTCATCACGAAGGCGGGTCCGCGGTACATGAGCACCGCACCGCGGGAACTGTTGGAGCTCTGACCCCATTCAGGTGAGCGGTCCTTCCTGCAACTCACGGGCGAGGATGCTCATTCGCATGACGTTCACGAAGCGACCGTCCTTGTAGATGTCCTCGCGGTGGACGCCCTCCCGCTGGAATCCGAGTCGCTCATACGTCCGGAGGGCCCGGGTGTTGTACTCGAGGACGTCGAGCGAGATCTTGTTGAGCCCGAGCACGTCGAAGCCGTAGCGGAGGACGACCCGCATCGCCTCGGTGCCGTAGCCGTGCGACCAGAATGACGGTTCGCCGATTACGATCCCGACCTCTGACTTCCGATGGACCCGGTCGATCTTGTGCAGGCCCAGGTTCCCGACATGCTGACCTTCGACCTCGATCGCGAAGATCTGCTCGTCCGTCCGCCGTTCGTAATCGCGGAACCACCGCTCTTCCTCCGCGAGCGTCACGGGCGCGTCGCGGCCGAGGAACCGGATGATCTGCGGATCCGAGAACCATTTCACGCAGCGCCGGAGGTCCGTCGACGCGAGCGGCCGGAGGAGGACCCGCTCGCCGCGCAAAACCCGACGGGCTTCCAGCACGGCCTCTGCACGCGAGGGAGGTGCTAAAGAACTTTGCCCGTTACAGATTCGAAAGGGCGAGGGTCGCCTGGGTGACCCCGCCGTCATCGTCTCGGACCGTCAGCGTGACCGTGAACGAGCCGCCGGGACGATGCCCGTGCACCACCGCCGCGGTGACATCGAACGGCGCGGTGCCTCCCTGGCTCTGGGGCGGATCCGGGCCCATCCCGTTGTTCCAGAATGTCTCCCGAACGCTCGTCCCGTCTCCGAACTCCCAAGTCGCGATGAGATCGTCGCTGCCTGCATCGTGAAGGCTCGCGCGGAAGGTGATCCCGCTCCGGACGAAGAATGCGGGGAGGTCCGGTAATGTCCACGACCACGTCGTCGGGTGCCGGACATTGAAGTTGTGAAACATTCGAGTCTCCTGGCCATCCGGGAAGACGACGACGATCCATGCGGGGTTGTCTCCACCCATCTGGCCGTTCACGCGGTCGTTCAGGGGCGTATACGCGAGCGTGGCGGTGACATGTTCCCGCAGGGAGAACGTAAGGACGTCGGTCGTCGCGGCTTGTTTCGACGGGCTCCCGGGCTCCCGCGAGAGGTTGAGGGACGCAAGGAGGCCGGTGTCCGAGTCCACGGCGAAGGAGAGATCGTGCCATTTCTCGCCGGCGATTTCGATTCGGAATGCGGCCTGCGCGACGGCGTCGAGTTTCGTGATTTCGGGCGGCTGGTTCGCAATCGTCACGGTCGCATCGGCCTCGGCGACGTGCAGTCCATCGGACACCTCGACGACGGCCACGCCGGAGAAATCGTCCGTGTAGCGCATCTCGGCAGTCGGCACGGACGACCACGGCGTGTCGAACGTCCCGTCGCCCGTGAAGTCCCACCGGAACTGGAGCGGATCGCCATCGGGGTCCGTGGAGCGGCTGGCGCTGAGCAAGATCGTGTCGCCTTCCTTCCCGGTGTACGGGCCGCCCGCGTTCGGGAGCGGCACGCCTACCGGGACCGTCTCGACGAGCGAAGGCGCGGACGCCGCATCCGCGATGCCGTCACGGTCCATGTCGGATTCAGCCCGCGGCAGCTCCACGCGCCCCATGGCCAGGGTGGGTGCGACCAACGTATACGTTCGGGTCAGCGGCTCGTACACAGACGGATATTGAGGGTCCTCCGACCCGCTATCCAGCGCCGCGGGCAGGTCGACGTTCCACCGCAACGTCCGCGAGCCGTCGTCGTGGCTCACGATGTCGTCGGGCGGGACGGAGTAACTCCCCTCCTCCACACTCCAACCCGCAGGCACGGTGTCCTCCAGCACGCCGTGGGTCACGTTCACATCGTTCGTGATCGTGTCCTCGAACGTATACACCGCGATGTTCGTCGCCTCGATCGTGACATGAATCGTCTGGCCGGCCGTTCCGTCAAGCTGGGTCCACAACGGCTCCTTGCCGATGACGACCGTCGGGTTCGAACGCAGGTACGTCCAGAAGTCGCTCTGCGTGTTCGAACTTGGCCCTTCGTGATGTTCGTTCGCCAGGATGGGACGCAAGGCGAACGGCAAGGTCTCTCCGCCGATCCGGTAGTGGATTTCGGCCTGGGTGAATTGGAATTCCTCGGAACACCACCAGGTCGGATGGGGCAGGAAGCCCTGCACCGCCAGGTCTCCATACGAATAGTTCAGGGAGCCGTGCGCGGGGATCGTCTGCACGGTGAGGACCGCATCCTGCGTCGTCCGGAGGGGATCCGGCGTCGGGCTCTCGAGTGGGTGCGGGCTCATGAGGACGGCCTCCTCGGAGACGACGACCGGCACGTCCGCCGCGCTGTCGAGGCGAATCCCGACGGGCGCGGTGACCGTGAGTCCATCGCGGACGTACGTCTCGTTCACCACGGTCGCGCTCACGAGGCCGCGACCGGCCGCCTCCCAGAAGCTCATGGCGCCGGAATCGACGTGGGCCGCCGGTCGGCCGAGTGGCAGCGAGCCGACCACAACGAGGGCCCCGACGAGGAGAATTACTCCTGTACCTCTCGGCGAAAAGACTCTCATCCCGCCCCGATCCGCGCTCTGAATCGAACATATGAAATCGAGTTCGCTTAAGCGTGCCGGCACAATTCTCAGATGTTTCGCGGCGTGATTTTCAATCGTGATAAGCTCGTTTCGGACGGCCTGGAACCGGCTCGACGATGCCTTGAAGTCGGCTCCGGCCCTCCCTCGGCCGTGCTGGTCTACGATCCCCGGTTCCTGGACCACATCGCGTCGCCCTTTCATGTGGAGCGGCCGGATCGGCTGCGGTCGATTGTCTCCCACCTGGAACGGGCGGATCTGTTCACGGATGTCGAGCGGGCGCCCCCCGCGACCCCCGCCGAGCTCGCGCGAGTCCACAACGCGACGTACCTCGAGTACTTCCGAAATCTCGGCGAAGGTCGGCTGGACCCCGAGACGGCCGTGCACCCGGGGACGTTCGACCTCGCGGCCCTCGCGGCGGGGGCCGTCCTGCACGGGACGAGAGCCGCGGTCCGCGACGGGCGGCCGAGCGTCGCCCTCGTGCGACCTCCGGGCCATCATGCCGGGCCCGACTACGGAGGCGGCTTCTGTTATCTGAACAACGTCGCCATCGCCGCCGCGGATCAGGTCGCCGAGGGAAGGCGCGTCGCCATCCTGGACTACGACGCCCATCACGGGAACGGGACCCGCGACATGTTCGCGGGCAGCGCGTCCGTCCTGTACCTGTCCACCCACGAGTACGGGATCTATCCGGGCACGGGCCCTGCGGAGGATGTCGGAGAGGGAGAGGGCCGCGGGTTCACCGTGAACGTCCCGTTCGCGGCGGGGTGTGGGGACGCGTCGTACCTCGCGGCGCATGACCGGGTTGTCGAGCCGATCGTCGAGCAGTTCCGGCCGGACGTCGTCCTCATGAGCCTGGGGATCGATGCGCACTACCGCGACCCGCTCACGTCGCTCGTCCTGTCCTCCCCCGGATACGTCGAACTCGTGGCCCGGAGCGCGGCCCTGGCGACCCGCCTTTGCGGGAACCGGCTCGCCGTGGCCCTGGAAGGCGGATATCATCTCGACGCGCTCGGCGAGGTCATCGCGGGCGTCGTTGGCCATTTCCGCGGACGATCGACCCGCCTCGCCCTTTCCGAGGTCCTCGATGACACGGGCCGCGGCAAGAGCGCGATCGAGGCGACGATCCGAGCGCACCGCCCCTTCTGGAACCTACGTTGACCGGTGGTGCCGCTTCCGCTCGGTGACCTTGCGCTCCTTCTCTTTCACGATCCGCTTGTAGAGCGTCTCGAGGAGTTTGGTCAACGCGACCCGGAGGTCCCAGTCGAACTCGTGCGCGTAGTAGATCCGGTGGCTCGTCGTGAAGCGCGCCCGAATAGAGTACTTCCAGCGGTCGCCTTCCGGCTTGTACTTCTGGAAGTGGATCGTGAGGGTTCGCGGTTGCACGAGCGACCCGATTCGCCGCATCTCCTTCTGGATGACGGCGTAGATCTCGTCATACGTGTCCTTCGGCTCGTCCTCGAGCCCGCCGATTTCCACGAAGAGCTGCTCGCGCTCCCGGAGTCCCGCGAGGAACTGCATGACGTCCTGGGACGTGATGATCCCCACGGGCTCGTCTTCCTCGGTCACGATGATCGAGGAGATGTGGTGCTTGGCCATCAGCTCGACCGCGCGATGCACGTCCGCGTCGGGCCCGACCGTGAGGGGCGGATAGCGCATGACGCTCCCCACCTCGATGACGACCTTCTCCTCGCGGCCCGCTCGGTCCCCGTACTGCTCGCGGACCTTCGGGCGGGCGAAGAGGTCGACGACGTCCTTCAGCCCGACAACGCCCTTCAGGTGCCGGCGCTTGTCGACGACCGGCACCGAGCGTTCGGCGAGAGACCGTATGATCTGCACCGCGTGCTCGACGGTGTCGTCCTCCGCCACGCACTGCGGGTTCGGCGTCATGAAGTCCCGCACGACGACGCCCTCCAGGGCCCGCGTCTCGACGAGCGCGCGAACGATGTCCGACCGGGAGATGATCCCGACGAGGGCCTTCCCCTTGATGACGGGGATCGCGCGGAACCCGGCCGAGATCATTTTCTCCGCGGCGTCCGGAAGGGGCGTCTCGGGCGTGATTTCCGGCGGGTTTTCCAGGACGGTCGAGACCTTCGTGGCCGGCGGGAGGTTCCGACGCCGCATCAGCTCCCGCATCGTGACGACGCCGACGAGCTTCTTGCGTTCGATGACCGGGAGTTCGTGGATGTCGTTCGACTTCATCTTGCCGAGGACATCCCCGAGCGTGTCGTCCCGACTCGCGGTCACGAGGTTCGTGGACATGAAGTCGGACACCCGGAGGTCCTGGACCTTGTTCCGCTTCATGAAGAACCCGCCGGGGAGAGAGCGATAGCGGCCTGGCGTATAAGAAAAGTGCGGCCTCTTCCGTCCGAACCGATTGCAGCCCCGGATCTCTCCGAGGCGGCCCGAGAGCGAAGCGAACCTCTACGAGGGCTTCCGCGCTTCGATCAGGAACCGACTCTCTGTGAGCACGAGGCCGTCTCGAGTCGTCAGCCGGTCTTCCAGGAGGAGGAGCGGGGCAAGGTCCCGCCCCAGCGGATCGAACTCAGGGATCGTCCAGGGCGAAATGCAGAGCAAATACACGAGCTCGCCGAGTCCGCGGTACGCCACGCGGACGTCGTGCGTTTCGGCCTGGCCGATGATCATCCCGGCGTGCCGGAATCCCCGGGTATACTGGTCGAGAAGGGGGCCGAAGTCTTGCATGCGGGGGAAAAACGGTCGCAACTCGGTCCACTCATTTCGGCCGACTTGTTGCGTGAGCACGAGTCCGCCGGGTTCGAGAACTCGGTGGACTTCGTCGGGATCCATCTCTTCGTGTCGATCGATGACGAGGTCGAACACTCCGTCCTGAAACGGGAGGTGAAGGCTGGCACAGTGGACCACCTCGATGCCCAACGGGGACAGTCTTCGTTTGGCGATTGGGGCGTTCACGTTCCACGGCTCCGACGCAACGGCACGTCCGCGGTATCCGTTGCACAGTCCCGCGAAGAGTTCCCCCGCGCCGGTCCCGATGTCCAGCGCACGCGTGGCGCGTGCCAAGAGCTCCCGCGCGCGTCCCTCGTAGTCCCACGGCGGTCCGGGCCCGATCCGTTTCGGAGCAATCCCCTTGAGGTTCCATCCGCGAAACCTTCGCGCGCGTTCGACATACGGCCGTAGGCGATCGACGTCTGTGGAGTCGCCCTGTCCCGGGGCTCCGGGCATCGTGCGCATGAATCGCCGCGGGCCACGATAAAGTTCTTTCGGGCCTGCTCGATTTGCTTCGCGGTGAAGGTCCGCGCGGTCGTCGTCTTTCTCGGGCGCGTGCAAGGGGTCTACTTCCGCGCGAATTGCGCGGAGAAGGCGGAGTCGTTAGGGCTCGACGGATTCGTCGAGAACCGATGGGATGGAAGCGTGGAGGCGGTCTTCGAAGGAGACCGGGCCGCGATCGAGGCATGCATCGAGTGGAATAAGACCTCCCAACCCTACGCACGGGTCGAATCGGTCCAGGTCTCGTGGTCCGCGCCGAAGGGAGAATTCCGCGGCTTTCACGTCCGTCGATAGTCGTGAGTCGGAATATTCATGGTCGCCTCGGATTCTGCGGGCCTATGTTCGCGGGCTTGGATCCGCGGTTGCGCTTGGCGGTCGCGGAAATTATCGCGGGCTTCGCCCTCATCAATTTCGGTGTCGTGGTCGCCATTCTTGCCTATGTTCCCGCCGCGCCGAACGACCAAGCTGCGGCCGCAGTCGGAGCCGCCTTCGCCGCGCTTCTGGGCGTCGCGTCGGTGGTCAAAGGCGCCAACGATTTCCGCAAGTGAACGCGCCGTCCGACGACGGCAGGGGCCGATCAGTCCATCTCGATGCGGTAGGTTCGTTCCGGCATGTCGTGATGGATCGACCAAGCCTGCTCTTCTGTCAGCAACCCTTTCTCAAGCCACGCTCTCGTCTTCTTCGGCACCGTCGCGGGTCCGAGCACCGCACCGGGACGATCCGGATCGTCGATGTAGTCCGTCTCCAGGAGGAACCGAGCCCCGCCTTTCAAGGCCTGCGCGGCGAGTTCTTCTTTCGCCAGAATCGATGGCACGAGTCCCGAATTGTCCTCGGGTCGTGTAAGTGGCGTCGAGTGATGCTTCACGACGTACCGGGGCTCGAGCCGGGCCTGCGCGGCCATTGCTGCGAATTCCGCGAACGTTGCAGGGGTCGGGTCCTCCGTATGCAGGACGACCGCGCTTCCAAGGCTTTTGGCTTGAGCCATCGCATAGAGGACAATGTCGTTGCACGCCCGGATGATCTCCGCGCCGACGGGAAAGTGCGGTCTCCCGATTTCGCCGAACGCGACCGCTCTCCCTTCGCGAATGTGGGTTGCCGCCAGGTCGATCGCCCGCTCCATCGATTCCATCGCAGACTCGTGGCCGAGCGTCTCACGCAGGTGGATGAACTCGACCGGATACGGCCCGAGGGCTACGAACACCTGGAGGTGTGTGGCCGCACGGACGGCTTGGGCCATCTCGAGGGTCAGGCCATATGCCTTAGCGTAGTCATCAGCTCGGGTGACGGGCGCTTCTGCGTACGGGCTGTGCGTCAGCAGCATCGCCGTGCCGCCCGCCCGTTCGAAGAGCTTCGCCGCCTCGACCCCTTTGAAGCTCGCGCGCAGATGGATGTGATTGTCGAAGACGGCCACGCAATCGCAGAACGACGGTGGTCTCTTAGGCTTTCCCGGTTCCGGGCTGACTCGAAGACGACGCGCCGACGCGGGCTCGAAGGGCGCGGTTCATCTCCTCGAAACCTCGGCGAGCATCTCGATTCAGGCTTCGGGCTAGCAAGGGAACGAGCAGACCGCGGAACCGCTCCCTTTGAATGAATCGGACGCGCGTTGACCCGAGAGGCTCGATTTGAAAGATGTGCTCGCCATCGAACAACCAAGGGAGTCCGAGGCGGCCCAGCCATCGCAGCTCGCGATGCGGGACGACCGCCTTGACGGTGGGTCGGAATCGCATCGGTCGCGTACCGGACGCCCCGAGGAGCACGTCGAGTCGGGAACCGACCAGCGCGTTGCCGTGGATTCTTCGGATGAAGGGGTTCCAATCCGGAAACTTCTCGAAATCGATCAGGACGGCCCACACATGCTCGGGGGGCGCGTCGATTTCGATCTCGGTCCGAAGTTCTAACATCGCCTAACGGAGCAAGCCAGCGGCCTTCAGCTCCTGCGTGATCTTCTCGACTGCCTCCTCGACATCAGAAGGCTTCCGCGCGCCCGTGCACACGAGCTTGCCGCTGCCGAACAGGAGGACGACGACCTTTGGCACGTCGATCCGGTACACGAGGCCGGGGAATTGCTCCGGCTCGTACTCGACCTTCTCGAGGCCGAGGGAGATCGCGATCGCATTCAGGTTGATCTCGGTCCCGAGGTCCGAGGACGCGACGATGTTCTGGACCTCGATCACCGGATTCTTCTTGATCGGGATGCCGGCCGCTTCGATTTGCTTCGCGACCATGTCGATCGCCGTCTTCACGTGTTCGAGGCTCTTCGCCCCGGTGCAGACGACCTTCCCGCTTCGGAACAGGAGCGTCGCGGTCTTCGGCTCCTTCAATCGGTAGATGAGGCCGGGGAACTGCTCCGGCTCGTACTCCGCCCCGCCGAGGGCGAGGGCGATCGCCTGGAGGTCCAGTTCCTCCCCGAGGGAGGTCGAGGCGACGACGTTCTCAATCTTGATTTTGGCCAAAGTCACACCACCGTCTCGCTGCCGCCCGGAGGGGCTGCAACGGAGTTCGGTATGCAGGGATTAAATACCCCTTTATAAGGTTTGGTCGCTAACGTTCACGCCGAGGCCGCGCGGAACGCTGCCTCTCTTGCCCGAACGAGCGCGTACAGACCGGCGTTCAACGGAACCGGGATCCGGTGGCGTTCCGCGGCTCGGACGATCGATCCTGTGATAGCATCGATTTCCGTTCGATGGTGGCGGTCTAGATCTTGGAGCATGCTCGCTCGGTTCGCGGCGGTCCGCTTCGCGACAAGGAGCGTGCGATGTCTCAACTCCTCTTCGTCGACCTTTGCGCCTTCGGCTTTCGCGACCGCGGTGGCCTCGCGGCATACGCTCTCGACGATGCCGAGGAGGCGTTTGTCCCGGACGATCCGCCCGTTCGGGACCTCCGCAAGGGCGGCAATCGGGTTGAGCGCTGCGTTCACGACGAGCTTCGACCACAGCTCCGTTCGGATGTCGCTCGTCACGCTTGCGACGATTCCGACGTCCGCGAGAAGATTTCGAAAGCGGACGAGATCCGCTTCGCGGACGTGACTCCACGCGCCGAGGACCGTTTCGCCGATGCCGGCATGGCGTATCTCGCCCGGCCCGACAAAGGTGACGCCGTGCGCCGTTGTGCCCGCAATCACACGCCGCGCGGTCCTCGCGATTGTATCTGCATTTCCAAGGCCATTTTGAAGCGTGACGAAGATCGCTCGCTCGCCGAGCGGACGCAAGGCGATCATCGCATTCGCGGTGTCGTAGGACTTCGTCGTGACCACGACGAATTCCGGTTTCGCGTTCTGCGGAACTCGGGTCGCAGCGCGCGGTTTCGCGATGATCGCTGTCTTCCCGGAGATTCGGAGTCCGTGCGATTTGATCGCCGAGATGTGCTCCCCCCTCCCGATGAGGGTCACATCATGCCGCTGGGAGAGGAGGCCTCCGAAGAAACTGCCCATCGCGCCCGCGCCGAACACGAGAAGTTCCACGATTCGAGTGATGCGGGCGCAATCCAAAACGGTTTCGCTGTGCGTTTCGCATCTTGTCGTTTTTATATAAATCGCAAAATGAACGATTTTTTGTCGATTCGCTACTTTTAAGACCCCTTGTCGCATTACAGAAAATAGGGAGGAAAGAAGTGGCCAAGAAAAAGAAGGGCAAGAAAAAGAAGAGATAGGCGCTTGCCCGGCCAGCCCTCGCGGTGAAATGTCGCTCGGCGACTCATCGCGTCGCACCCTTTTCACGTTTTTCATTCCTCTTATTCCTTTTCATCTCCCGGCCAATCCGGTCTGCGAGCTTCAGCGGTTCGGGATATCCGCGGAGCGTTGACGCGCGAACCATTTCGAGCGCGCGCTCGAGAGAGATCCGGTGGCCGATTGAGACAAAGATCGGCCGTTCGCGACCCGGCGGGGTCCACGCATACCCGCGGACTTGACCGCCGAATTCGATCGGAGACGCTCCCGAGGGCATTGGGCCGCTCCTCTCCGCGCGACCGACCAGCGGGTGCTTCGCGATGCCAATCGTTGGAAGGTCGAGTCGAACGCCGACATGACAGGCGACTCCAAAGAGCGCGGGATGCAGGCGACCATGACCGTCGATCAAGAGAATGTCCGGTCGCCGATTGAGGCGACGAACGGCCGCCTCGATTCCGGGAAATTCGCGGTATGCAAGAAAGGTCGGGATGTACGGGAACTCGGCCTTCGTGGTCACCGCGGATATTTCGACGGGGATCAGTTTCTCCGCATCCAGGTTCGTGGCAACCACATACATCGCGTCTCCGTCGTAACTCGCATCGACGCCTGCGATGCATTCGAGTTGTTGATCGTCGCCCCGCTCGACAACGCGCGTACTGAGCATCTGCTGCTCCTCCCGAAGCGACGTGAGGAAGCCGACAGGTTCCAGACTGTCCAAGATTCGATCTGCGGAGACGCGTCCCCGGAACAGACGGGTGCCCTCCCGGCCGAGTTCTGACGACGCCGATGTCAGGACCGGACGACCGTCCGCTCGGACGACGCGATGACTCCCCGGCCTCTCCGGATGAGCGGCGACCCACACGGCCACGGATCGGGCCGCCCGAATGTCACCCAACGCCCGCGCGATCGCTCCGCAGGTCGCGACGCGCCCGCGTCCGACTTGGTCGATGCATTCTTGGAGAGCCCTCCCAAAGTCGATGTCCACAATCGCATATCGACTCGTGTCCACAATACTTTTCCATTTCGAGGATTCGCGCTGGCAGTAGCCTCGAAAACCCTTTCTACGAAATCGTCCCATCGGCGGGCCACCCATGTCCTTGGTGCTCCGCGGTGGCCTGATCGTCACCCAGGACGAGAAGCGTCGCTTGGTGACGGGAGACATCCGAGTGGAAGACGGGCGAATAGCTGCGGTGGGCGACGTCGACCGTACCGCGGACGAGGTCATTGACTGCTCCGGGTGTGCCGTCCTTCCCGGCTTCATCAACCTGCACCACCACGTCGCGAACACGCTCCTCCGCGGCGTTGCCGACGACCTCCCGCTCGAAGAGATGCTCCCGAGAGCCTCCGCGATCGACGCGAAGCTCACGCGGCGCGATGTGCAAATCGGCGCGCTCCTCGGATGCATCGAGATGATCCGTTCGGGGACGACGAGCTTTCACGACCTGTTTTACTGGGAAGACGAGGTCGCGCGGGCGGTGCGCGAATCAGGGATGCGAGGGTTTCTGTCCTGGGTCACGCTCGATGAGGCCTTCACGACGCAGCACGGCAGCCCGGTGAAGAACGCCGACGCGTTCGTCGCGAAACAGAAGGGCGATCCCCTTGTCACGCCCTCCGTCGGCGTGCAGGGCGTCTACGTCGCCTCGGAGGAAACCTACGCGAAGGCGAAAGAAATCGCCGAGCGACGCGATGTGCGACTCCATACGCATCTCTCCGAGACGCGCGGGGAGGTGGAAGCCCACCGCAAGAAGACCGGCCTTCGACCCGTCGAATGGCTCGAGAAAATCGGATTCCTCGGGGATCGGGTCACCGCGGCGCATTGCGTCTGGGTCACGATGAACGAGGTCCGCGCCCTCGCTCGTTGCGGCGCGAGCGTCGCCCACTGCCCCGTTTCCAACATGAAGCTCGCGAGCGGCGGCGTGGCTCCGGTGCCGGAGATGATCTCCGAAGGCGTCGTCGTGGGCCTCGGGACCGACTCGCCGATCTCGAACAACGGGATGGACGTCTTCGCGGACATGAAAGTCGCCGCCCTCCTGCACAAGGCGACCCGGTGGGACGCTCGGGTGATGTCGGCGCAGACCGTCCTCGATCTCGCGACGATTCACGCGGCCCGCGCGTTGCATGTCGACCGCGAACTCGGTTCGATCGAGGTGGGGAAGCGGGCGGACCTCGCGGTCGTCTCGCTGAAAGGCGCCCACACAACTCCTTTTTATCCGGAGACCGTCATCCGGCACCTCGTCTACAACGGCCGGGGGAGCGACGTGGAGGCGACGATTGTCGATGGCCAAGTCCTCATGTCGGGTGGCGTCGTCCGTACCGTCGACGAGGCAGACGTCATCGCTCGAGCTCAAGAGACGGCCCGCGAGCTGTTCGAGGCGTGAGCCGTGATCGTCGGCGTCGACGAAGCGGGGAGAGGCCCAGTCCTCGGTCCGCTCGTCGTGGCCGGCGTCGCGGTCGAGTCCGACGTCGCGCTGCGCCACATCAACGTTCGGGATTCGAAGAGACTGTCGCCGGAGAAGCGGGAGGCGCTGGCCCCGGAGATCGAGAAGCTCGCGACGTGGGAGCTCCTGGTGATCCCCGCCGAGCAGATCGACCTGATGCGGGCCGAGATGTCCCTGAACGACTTCGAGGCGAAGCTCTTCGCGCAGCTGATCGAGCGACTGCATCCGGAGACAGCCTACGTCGACGCCGCGGACGTCGACGAGATCGAATTCAAGCGGTGCGTCCAGCGAGAGTTGTCTTTCGCCGTCGAGGTCGTCTCCCAGCACAACGCGGACGAGCTCTTTCCGGTCGTGAGCGCCGCATCGATCTTGGCGAAAGTCCGTCGAGACCACGAGATGCGCACGATCGAGGAAGAGATCGGCGACACGATCGGCTCGGGCTATCCGTCGGACCCGGACACGATTGCGTTCCTGGAAAAGTGGATTAAGAAACGAGGGACTCTGCCGCCGCACACGCGGACCTCCTGGGACACCGCTCGGCGTTTGCTCGCGGAGTCCCGGAACCGGAAGCTCGACGAATTCGGCGGTCGGTAGCGATGAGGGAGATGCTCGAAGACTTGATCCGCAAGTTCAATGCGAAGGTCGCCTCCGACCCACCGCTTCAGGCGGAGCTCGTCGGCCTCCGGAAGACGGTCCTGATCGAACTGAAGGACGGCACGAAGTATCACTTCACCCTCGCAGACCAAGAGGTCGCCGGCCTCCTCGACGGGGGCGTCGATTCGGCGGACATCACGATCTCGACGGATGCGGACACGTTGCGCGGACTGATCCTCCGGGAGATCGGTCCGTTCAAGGCCTACGCGACCGGGAAGATCAAACTGAAGGGCAGTCTGGAGGACCTCGCGCGCTTCCGGAAATTCTTCTGAGCGGCGCCCGCGATAGGTTTATCCGACACGCTCCAATCCGGACGGACGACCGCCGGCGCGCCGTGGCTCGATGCATCGAGGTAGCGGGGTGGGGTAGCCAGGATATCCCGTCGGGCTCATACCCCGGGACTCCCAGGTCCCCGGTGAGACACCCGGAGATCGATGGTTCAAAAGGGCGACGAGGACGACCTCAGGCCCGGAAAGTCCATCCCCCGCTATCGAACTCCGACGTCGGCGGCGGTCACTTTCGTCGCGGGCCATCGGATCGATTCCGCATCCGGCGAGAAAGTTAACCTTGTTTAAGGTTAACTTCGTCTTCCTCCGGTGACTCATCGCATGGCCTGATTCTCACGACGGAGCTTTTATGCATCATGGGCCGGGTGGTCTGGCGCTCGGCAGGCTTTCAATGGATCGCGTCAAGACGGGCGTCGTCGGTCTCGACACGATGCTGAACGGCGGCCTGCTGCCCGCGCGACCGTACGTCGTTTCGGGCCCGACCGGGAGCGGCAAGACAATCTTGGCCCTCCACTTCCTCCTCGAAGGGCTCCGACAGCAGGACGCGTGCCTCCTCGTGACCCTCGACGAGCCCCCGATCGAGGTCAAGGCAAACATGGCCACGTTCGGCTGGAATTTGGACCGGCTCAAGATCCTCGATGCAACCCCGGACATCCGGGCGCACAAACGGCAACGTTCCGTGATCGACGTCGGCACCTCTCTCGACGTGCGCGATATGGAGGATGTCACGGAGATCCGGCAGTCGTCTCAGATCCGCGCCCTCGAGGTCACGGTTCACAGCGTGCAGAAGATGATCAAGCAGGAATTCTCGCATCACCTCGAGCGCACGAAGCAGCGGTATAAGCGAGTCGTCATCGATTCGATGACCGCGCTCAAGATGTTCGCAATGCAAGGCCAGGACAGCCGGATCCTGATCCAATCGTTCGTCCGGTTCCTCGCGGAGCTGGAGGCGACGACCCTCATCGTGTCGGAGCGCCTCAACAAAAAGATCCTCGAGACGGAGTTCTTCCTTGCCCGCGGCGAGCTGCGTCTCCAAAAGTGGATCGACGGAAGCGTGATCCGCCGCGCGATCTCGATTGAGAAGTTCCGCGGCTCCTCGTTCGACGACCGGATGCATCCGATCTCGATCGGGGACAACGGGATGGTCGTCTACCTGGACGCCCCTGCGCAAACGCGGGTGTCGAGCCCTGCCCCGAAGCCGGGTGAATCGCTCCTCGAGACCCGACTCATCGACGAGGTCTCGAACGTGATCGAGTCGATCATGCGTCACATCGAAGACGCCCACCGACGCCAAGTCCCGATCCGGGACATCGAGGTGTCGTTGTCTCGAGCGATGCTCGCTTTCCAACGCCGGAACTATCAGAAAGCGATGAAACTCGCCCTCGCGTGCGACGCGGAGGTCAGAGAGCGACTCGCGCAGGCTCCGCCCCCGCCGCCGACCTCGCAGCTGCCGCGACCGCCCCAGGTGATCCGCTGACCGCCGCGGCCAAGATCCGGACGGGCATTCCGGGTCTCGACAAGATGCTCCACGGCGGCTACGTCCCGGGACGGCCGTACATCGTGTCGGGTCCTCCGGGCGCCGGCAAGACGATCCTCGCGATGCAGTTCCTGCGGGAGGGCCTGGAAGGTGGGGAGCGATGCCTGTTCGTGGCCCTCGAAGAGCCCCCGAACGAACTGAAGATCAACATGCGGGGATTCCGCTGGAACTTGGACGACCTCGACGTCCTCGATGCGAACTCCGATATCCGACGGTTCGAGCCCACGCCGATCCTCGAGATTTCCACGGAAGAGGAGCCCGCGAAGATGCGATCGATCGGGGAGCGGATCCGGAAGACCCCAGACTTCGAGAGCAAGGAAGTCACGGTCCACTCCTTGCAGCAACTCCTAAAGAACCTCTTCCTGAAGAAAAACTACGAGCGCGTCGTGATCGATTCGATGACGGCCCTCAAATATTTTTGCATGCGCGAGTTCGAGGAGACCGTGACGACGCAGTCGTTCATGCGGTACCTCGCGGAGTCGAAGGTCACTTCGCTGCTCACCCTCGAGCTCCCGGAGGAAGGCGAGGTCCCTCCGGAGGCGTTCTTGGCCCGCGGGGAGCTCCGGCTCCACAAGCTCCGGGACGAGACGGGGATCAAGCGGTTCCTCTCCGTCGAGAAGTACAAGGGCTCGTCACACGACGAGTCCGTGTATCCGTTCGATATCACGAATGCCGGGATCGTCATCAACACGGCCTCGATGCCGGCGATGGCGCTCTGAGACCCGATTTCCGCGGCAGCCCGGCGGCGGATGTCAACGCGGCGTTTGTCAGACAGATGTATGACTACTTTTAAATAGGGTAAGAGGGATTCGTCCGGCCATCAGTCTCCATCGGGATGGGATGGCACAATGAAATCACTTCTCAACGAGGCCCTGGCCCGACACCAGGAAGCCGAGGCGAAGGAAGAGCGCGAGTCCGAGAAGGCCAAGGTCGCCGAAAAGAAGAAGAACGGCGACGACGAGGAGATCGAAAAGATCGTTGAGTCCATCAACGTCTCGATCAAGATCGTCGGCTGCGGCGGCGGTGGATCGAACACGATCAACCGATGCAGCGAGGCCGGCATCACGGGCGCCCAGCTGGCCGCGGTGAACACGGACGCGAAGCACCTGCTCTCCGTCCACGCGCCGAAGAAGATCCTCATCGGCAAACGACTCACGAAAGGCCTCGGGGCCGGTGCCCTCCCAGAAGTCGGCGAACAGGCCGCCCACGAGAACGAGGAGGAAATTCGGGACTTCATCCGCGGCGCTCACGTCGTCTTCATCACTGCGGGCATGGGCGGCGGCACTGGGACCGGCTCCGCGCAGTATGTTGCCCGGGTCGCGAAAGAGGAAGGCGCCCTGACGATGGGCGTCGTCACGATGCCGTTCAAGTCCGAAGGCCGAATCCGGATGGAGAACGCGGAAGCCGGCCTCGACAAGCTGCGCAAGTTCAGCGACACGACGATCGTGATCTACAACGACAAACTCCTCGAGCTCGTGCCCCGCCTGCCGATCAATGCGGCGTTCAAGGTGGCCGACGAGATCCTGATGCAGTCGATCAAGGGCATGACGGAGATCATCACCAAGCCGGGCCTCGTCAACCTCGACTACGCCGACCTCATGACGATCATGAAAGGCGGCGGCGTCGCGATGATCGGAATCGGCGAGAGCGAGGAAGAGCGGGACCGGATCGACTACGCGATCAACGAGGCCCTCGAGTCCCCGCTGCTCGGCGAGGTCGACCTGACCCATGCGCGCGGGGCGCTCGTGCGCGTCGTCGGCGGGCCGGACCTGACGGTGTCCGAGGCGGAGAAGGCCGCGGAGATCGTGGGCCAGAAGATCAACCCGCAGGCGAGGATTATCTGGGGTTGTTCCGTCGAGGACGACCTGCAGAACACGGTGCGGGTCCTCCTCGTGATCACGGGCGTCAAGTCGAAGTCCCTCCTCGGCAAAGAGGTGTACACCGGTCCGGTGAAGACGTCCGCCGAAGTGGACGAAGTACGCTGACCTCCTCCTCTTTTTACCCGAACCTTTTTCCATTTCTCCCCCATCGCCGAGCGTGAGCACGCGCCGCCCGCGGTATCGATACATCGCGTTCCGAGTCGATGGTTCACGGCCGTTCCGACGCGAAGAGGTGCTAGAGGCCCTGCGGACCACGACGCCGCGACTTTGGCTCGTCGACTTCGCGGGGACGTTGGGCCTCGTCCGCACCACCCATCTCGAGAAAGACGCCGCTATCCATGTGCTGAACGACATCGGTTCCGTCGGCGGAGAACAGGTCCGCGTCACGACGGTCGGCACATCGGGAACGATTCGCGCGGCGACTCGCAAATACTTGGACCCCGGCGGGAGCGCTCGCCGAGAAACCAAAAAGAACCCTTATAAGTGACCGCTTGATTAGCGGCCCGAGGTTTATCATATGCAGCCGGGCCAGATGGCCTACGACCGCGCGATTACGGTCTTCAGCCCAGACGGCCGCCTGTTCCAGGTGGAATACGCTCGCGTGGCAGTCACGCGGGGCAATACCACCGTGGGCCTGAAGTTCAAGAACGGCATCGTGCTGATGGCCGACAAGAAGATCGGATCGCGGCTGGTCGAAACCTCGTCGATTGAGAAGATCTTCCAGATCGACGAGCACGTCGGGGCGGCGACCTCCGGCCTCGTGGCCGATGCGCGCGTCCTCGTGGACTACGCCCGGCTAGTCGCACAGATCAACAAGGTCACGTACAGCGAGAAGATCGGCGTCGACCTGCTCGTCAAGCGGATTTGCGATTACAAACAGAATTACACCCAGTACGGCGGCGTGCGTCCCTTCGGGACCGCGCTCCTCGTCGCCGGCGTGGACGACCTCGGAACCCATCTCTTCGAGACGGACCCGAGCGGCGCCCTCGTCTCGTACAAGGCCGGGAGCATCGGGCAAGGCCGCCAAGCGGTCATGGAGCTCCTCGAGGAGAAGTACAAAGAGAACATGGCCCAGGATGATGCGATGATCCTCGGCCTGCAGGGCCTCCAGAAGGCCGCCGAGGGCGAGAAGCTCGACGCCCGCGCGATCGAGGTCGGCCTGATCGTCGAGGGGGAGAAGTTCCGACGACTCTCGGAGGCCGAAGTCGGTCAATATCTCACCCGGATTCCGACGGCGTCTTAGGCGAGCGAGGTCATGCCTAAAGAGCTCCGATCGGACCGTCGCGACGATATATTCAAGGAATATGTGATTGCCCGCGTCGAGAAGGCGGGCGAGAAGTTCGAGGTCCTCGTGAAGCCGGACGCGGTCCAGCGGCTCCGGGATGGCAAAGAGGTCGATCTCCTTCGGGAGCTCGCCATCGACGAGATCTTCAAGGATGCTCACAAGGGGTCGAAAGCATCCGAGGAGAAGATGACGGAGTTCTTCGGGACGACGGAGCCCCTCGCGGTCGCGAAGCAGATCGTCCAGCGCGGCGAAATCCAGTTGACGACGGAGCAGCGCCGCCAGATGCTGGAGGCGAAGCGAAGGCAGATCGTGCAGTACATCGCCGCGAACGCGATCAACCCGCAGACCGGCACGCCCCACCCCCCGCAACGAATCGAGAACGCGATGGAGGAGGCGAAGGTCCACGTCGACCCGTTCAAGAGCGTCGAGGAACAGGTGAAGGAAATCCTCGATGCCCTCCGGCCTCTCATCCCGATTCGCTTCGAGAAGGTCCGGATCGCCGTCAAGCTGAGCGCCGAAGACAGCGCGAAGGCCTATGGCGACATCAAGTCGTTCGGTTCGATCGTGAAGGAAGAGTGGTCTCCGACCGGCGCGTGGATCGGCGTCGTCGAGATGCCGGCCGGCTTGCAGACCGATTTCCTGGACCGGCTCAACGCAAAGACGAAAGGAAACGTCGAGACCCGGATCCTGAAAGCGGACCAGCGAATCTAACCAGTCTTATTTCGTAAGCGCGCCACCCGAGCCGTCCGGAGCTGAAAAATTGTCGTAGATCTCAGCGACGGGCTGGCTGGAAGAGCTCAATGGGTTGCCCGAAGGGTCGTCGATCAAAATTCTGAGAGCCGCCGGGTCCGCTCACAATCGCGTTGCGGAACCGCAAGCCGGCCGCGCGGAGCCGGGCTACCTCGCCGGCGATGTCGTCCACGACGAGTTGAAACCGATTCCATCCGCCTGGAACGGGCTGTCGGCCGTCGGGCATTGGTCGTCCCGCCGAACTGGTCGGGCCGCTTAGTAACAACCGCAGGTCCCCGAGCACCACGTCGGCGAAGGCCGGTGCCGCGTTGGACAGGAGCTTGAAGCCGAAGTGCATCGTGTAGAAGGCGACGGCGGCATCGACATCGTTGACCATGTACCGGACGTTGAATCTCGCCATGTTTTCCTTTCGCCCGACTGAGGCGGGATATTTGAACCTGCGGAGGACACCAGTTCGACCGGCAAGTCGAAGCCGATTCAGGCCCGCGCCTCTCAGTAACCGGAAGCCTCAAGTAGCCGCCTCGGTTTCGACGCGTTGCGTGAGAGAGAGACACCAATGCAGGGTAGCGGGGCGCTCCGCCCGATTGTCGTTCCGGGCGAAGCCGTCGGCGGCCCCGGGCTGAAACCCGGGCCGGGCACATACAGCGAAGGCGGACGTGTTTTCGCGGCTCAATTGGGCATTCGGAACGAGCACGAGGGGCTCGTCAGCGTGATCCCACTCAACGGGCGGTACATCCCGCAACGGGGCGACGCCGTCATCGGAGAGGTCGTCGACCTCGGCCCGTCCCACTGGCTCGTCAACATCAATTCTCCCTATCCCGCTCCGCTCCACGCCACGGAATCCCCCTGGCGCGTCGAGTTCGGCGACACCGCCCGGTACCTGAAGGTCGGCGACGTGATCATGTGCCATGTCCTGAGCGTCGACGAAATCAAGCGGGTCCAACTGACGATGCAGGAGCGGGAGGCCCGACGCCTGAACGGCGGCATGGTGATGGAAGTCTCGCCGACGAAGGTTCCGCGGGTGATCGGCAAGCAAGGGAGCATGGTGTCCCTGATCATGGACCTGACCGGCTGTCGCATTTACGTCGGGCAGAACGGCCGGATCTGGCTGGACGGCGACGACCGAAGCGTCGCGGTGGCCGCAATGGCGATTCGGCTGATCGAGGAGCGGGCCCAGGCGGTCGGCCTGACGGAAACCGTGCGGGAACTGATCGAGCGGGAGAAACAACCAGGGCGAGGGCCGAGGCCCTCCTAGGGAAGGTTTTCCATGGAAGACATCGAGCACATCGAGAAAGAGATGAAACTGATTGGCTCCGACGGACGCCGACTGGATGGCCGGTCGTTCGACGAGTTGCGACCGATTCGGATCGAGGCGGGCGTCTTGCGGCGGGCGGACGGCTCGGCCTACATCGAGTGGGGCGGGAACAAGGTCCTCGCGGCGGTGTACGGTCCGCGCGAAGCGCATCCTCGACACCTCCAGGATCCGGCCCGCGCCCTCGTCCAATGCCGGTACAACATGGCGCCCTTCAGCGTCTCCGACCGAAAGAGACCCGGGCCCGATCGGCGGTCCGTCGAGATTTCGAAGGTCATTTCGGAGGCGTTCAGTTCCGTCGTCTTCAAGGAACAGTTCCCGCGCACATCGGTCGACATCTTCATCGAGGTCCTCCAGGCCGACGCGGGCACGCGGTGCGCCGGCCTCACCGCCGCCAGCGTGGCCCTCGCCGACGCAGGCGTCCCGATGCGGGACCTCGTCGCGTCGTGCGCCTCGGGAAAGATCGACGGCGTCGTCTGTCTCGATCTCAACAAAGACGAGGACAACTTCGGCGATGCGGATTGCCCGATGGCCATTGTCCCGCGAACCGGGGACGTCGTCCTCCTGCAGATGGACGGCCACCTGACGTACGACGAGTTCCAAAAGGCGATGGGCTTGTCGATCGATGCGGCGCGACGGATCTATGAGATGCAGCGCGACGCGCTCCGACGCCGCTACTCCGTCACCCTCGAAGACATCCTGAAAGAATCGCCTCCGACGGCGCCGGTCGCAGAGGAGCGGCCCGTGACGTCCGAGGAAGACTTCGGACCGGAGGGGATCTGATGAGCGAGGAGATCGTCTCCGAACTGATGCGGGCTCACATCTACCGACTCGCCTCGACCGGGCAGCGCGTCGACGGCCGCGGCCTCGATCAGCCGCGAAAGGTCAGCGTCGACCGAGCCTTCGTCAAGACGGCGGAGGGGAGCGCCCGCGTCAAGCTCGGGAACACGGACGTCCTCGTTGGCATCAAGATGTCCGTCGGCGAACCGTATCCCGACACCCCGAACACGGGCGTGCTTTCGACGAGCGTCGAGCTGATTCCGATGGCGAGTCCCACGTTCGAGGCGGGCCCTCCGCGGCCCGATGCGATCGAGCTCGCGCGGGTCGTCGACCGCGGGATTCGCGAGTCGAAGATGGTGAACATGGAGCGGCTCTGCATCACGCCGAAGGAGAAGGTCTGGATCCTGTTCATCGACATCCATGTCCTCGATTACGACGGGAACCTGTTCGATGCGTGCTCCTACGCCGCGGTCGCGGCGCTCGCGTCAACGGTCGCGCCGGCGAAGAGCCAAGGCCTCGGGGACGACTTCCCCCTCCCGGTCGAGCACTGGCCCGTCAGCGTGACGACGGCGAAGATCAAGGAGCTCCTTCTCGTCGATCCGAGCCTCGACGAGGAGCGCATGGCCGATGCGCGGCTCACCGTGACGACCGATGAGAACGGCGACATTCGCGCGATGCAAAAAGGCTTAAGTGGAAGCTTTACTTACGAAGAGGTGAAGCGGATTATCGAGACGGCCCAGCGAGTCGGCCGCGACATCCGCCCGCTCCTTCAATCTTCCTGAGGTCCTCCATGGCCCGTCGCACGCGAAAGGCAGGCATCGTCGGCCGTTTCGGCCCCCGGTACGGTGTTCGAATCCGCCGCAGGGTCCAAGAAATCGAGGAGGGGCTGAAAGGGCGGCACACGTGTCCGCGATGCGCCGCGATCTCGGTCCATCGGAAATCGACGGGCGTGTGGGAGTGCCGCCGATGCGGCTATGTCTTCGCCGGCGGCGCGTATCGGCCGATCGTGACGACGTCGTTCAAGCGGGAGGTCGTCGAGACGGCCGCGAAGCCCGAGCCGAAGCCGAAAGAGGCCTGAGATGTACAAGTGCGCGAAGTGCCTCGAGCCGATCCGGGCGAACATCAACACGGTCGGGATCCAGTGCGAGCGGTGCGGCTCGAAGATGTTCTACAAAGAGCGTCCGAATGTGAAGAAGGTCGTCAAGGCGCGATGATTATGCGGCGCGCGACGATCGTCCTTTCCGGTCCCGAGGCCGGCGTCGTCTATCAGGCCTTGCGACCGGAGACCGGGCGCGACGTGCCGAAGGCCCGGGTCTCCATGCGCTCGGCGAGGAACCGCCTCACGCTCACGATTGATGCGGACGACACGAGCGCCCTGCGGGCCGCGGTGAACTCGTACCTCCGGTGGGCCGACGTCGCGGCCCGGGTGCGCGGCGAGGTGACCGCGTGAAAGATATTTCCCCGCAGCTCCAGAACCAGATCGCTCAGTACCAGCAGCTCCAGAACCAGCTCCAGGTCTTGGGCAGTCAGCGCGTCCAGCTCGAGGCGAAGCTGCGAGAGATCGAAGGGACCCTGGAGGAACTCGGGAAGATCAAGGACGATACGCCGGTCTACAAGAGCATCGGGATGCTGCTCGTGAAGCAAGACGATCGCGAGGCCTTGAAGAAAGAGCTCGAGGAGCACAAGGAGACCCTCACGATCCGGGTGAAGTCCCTCCAGAAGCAGGAGAAGGCGCTCACGGGGCGCTACGAGGACCTCGCGACCAAAATCCAGGCAGCGCTCGGGACGACACCGACGCCGTCGGACAGCGGCTGAATTCCCTCCCGGTGGGAGTTGCAAATCCTTATATCGGCACGTCCATTGGCGAAGCCGTGGCCGAAGATTCCGGCTCAGAAGACGACGATGAGGGAGCCGAGGAAACGGCCCCGCCGGTCCGGCCCGCGCTGACGTTCAGCCGTCCGAGCCTCACCCGGTTCCTCATGATTTTCCTGTTCCTGCTGGCCCTCTACGCGATCATCGATCCGGCCGTCGGGACGGCCTTCGCGGCGTTCGCGAACGTGGTCCTCTTCCCGATGTTCGGCTTCGGCGGTTTGCTCCCAGTCCTCACGATCCTCCTGGCGGGGCTGCTGACGACGACGATCGGCTCGATTATCCGGGACCGCTACACGAATTGGGTGAAGATGGCCCGCACGCAGAAGGTCATGGCCGCGTGGCGGAAAGAACAGATGGAAGCGATGCGCAAGGGTCAGCAGACGAGGCTCTCTCAGCTCAAGGAAGCCCAGCAAGGCTTCATGAAGGATTCGATGGAAGTGCAGACGGCCCCGATGAAATCGATGGCATGGACGATGTTCATGTTCATTGTCATCTTCACGTGGCTCCGGCTCTTCGTCGACGTCGTCCTCCAGGATCACGGGAACCAGTGGATCGCGGTCCCGTGGTCGAATCACCTGTTCCTGAACTCCGTCTATTTGTTTCCGTCCTGGGTCCTCCTTTACTCGCTGCTCGCCCTCCCGTTCGGTCAGATTGTCGTCCGCCTCCTCAAGTACTTCCATTTCCGACGCCGTCTCCAGGCGATGGGCGTCCCGCTTCGGCCGGGACCGGATGAGACCGCCTGAGGGACGTGGATGATCTTGGTGATCGGAGGCCCGCCCGGCAGCGGCAAGACGACGGTCGCGGAGCGATGGGCCGCGGCCCGCGGGTCCGTCCTCGTCTCCGCGGGCACGAGATTCCGGGCCATGGCGAAGCAACGCGGGCTGAACCTCGAAGCGTTCGGCCGCGCCGCGGAACACGATCCGAGCATCGACCGCGCGTTAGACAAGGCCGTCCTCACCGAGATCCGGGCGCACGTGGCCGAGGGCCGGGACGTCGTCGTGGACGGACGGATTCAGGCGTACTTGCTCGCGACCGAGAAGACTCCCTGCCTCAAGGTGCTCATCGATGCACCGCTCGCCGTGCGCGCGAAGCGGATCGCGAGCCGGGAAGGGACGACCGTGGAGGACGCGAAACGCCAGATCCTCGCCCGCGAACGGTCGGAACGGATCCGGTACAAATCGATCTACGGAATCGATGTGGGAGACACCCGGATTTTCGACCTCGTGATCGACTCGCGCGACCGGACCCCGGAAGAGATCGTCGCGATGATCGCCGCACGGGTGCGGGGATGAGCGACCTCGTCGTCCTCCACGAAGTGCCGGACTCGAAACATGGGAAGGCGCCCGAGGACCGGTCGATCGAGGAACGGATCCGCCTCGGGGTCGCGATCGTAGACAAGCCGGCAGGTCCGACGTCCCACCAGGTGAGCGCGTGGGTGCGGGACATGTTTGCCGTGCCGAAGGCAGGCCACTCCGGCACCCTCGATCCGCGGGTGACAGGCGTCCTGCCCGTCGCCCTCGCGGACGCGACCCGCGCGGTCGAGGCCGTCCTCGCGGGGGACAAGGAATACGTCGGTGTGATGCAGCTCCATCAGGACGTCGACGAGCGGCGCGTCCGTTCCATGATGGGCCGATTCGTCGGGGAGATCTTCCAGGTGCCGCCGATCCGGTCGGCGGTCAAACGGGAGCAGCGGACCCGTCATGTCTATGAGCTCGAACCGCTCGAGGTCGATGGGCGAAACGTCCTCTTCCGGGTGCGATGCGAATCCGGAACCTACATTCGCACGCTGTGCGCGGACATCGGGGATGCACTCGGCGTCGGCGCAAACCTGGTCGACTTGCGACGCACGCGCGCCGCGACGTTCGGCGAGGCGGATGCCCTCCCGTTGAATGCGTTCCGCGACGCCATCGCGTACCGGAAGGAAGACGGCGACGACACATCCGTCCGCGCGATCCTCCACCCGATGGAGGACCTCTTGCGGCATCTCCCGCGGATCGTCGTGAAAGACACCGCCGTGGACGCGATCTGCCACGGAGCGAACCTCGCGGTCCCGGGCGTCGCGAAGCTGTCCGAGCACATCCGTGTCGGCGACCTCGTCGGCGTCTAC
>Ga0209470_1000206_pt1 | contig 46630 bp, 41 predicted proteins | sample GraSoiAngelo_125_FD_185882 | JGI IMG/M metagenome (GOLD analysis project Ga0209470, IMG submission 185882) | Grasslands soil microbial communities from the Angelo Coastal Reserve, California, USA - 14_0927_05_40cm (SPAdes) (version 2) | ecosystem: Environmental > Terrestrial > Soil > Grasslands ... | reverse complement strand
GACGGCAGCCCGAAATTGCCACGGCCGCGATAGAGGCAGGTTGTGAGCCCCACGGCCGGGTCTGCGAGCGGCGCAACCATCGTCCGGAGATAGTCTGGCCGGACGCGGATGTCGCTGTCGCTCATCACCAGCACGTCGTGGCGCGCGTAGGGCATCATGTGCTCGAGATTCGCGACCTTGCGGTTCGTGCCGCGCCCGCTGCCGACGGCGAGCACGATGTCGTGCTCGGGGAAGTCGCGCCTGAGACGCTGCACCACCGCGACCGCCGGGTCCTGGGCGTCCGCGACGCCGAAGACGATCTGGTAGCTCGGGTAGCTCTGCCGGCAGAAGCTCGCGAGGTTCTCGTAGAGCTCGACGCCGGGGCCCTTGAGAGGCTTCAGCACGGTGACCGGCGGCAGGGCCCCGGCCCGCCTTCCGCGACGTGCGCGGCGGAGGAAGCGCCACGCGGCCGCGACCTGGAAGAGCTGGAACCCCGTCGCAACCGTCGCACAGGCGAGGACGGCGACCGCGAGCACAGTCATGACGGCGGCGGGGGCGCTGCGGACCCGTTCCGCGCGATCCGCCGCCGCTTCGCCATCGAGCCGATGAACTGCACGCCCTCACCGAGGAGCCGCCTCGCCTCCTCGCGGCTCGAGGCCATCTTCTTGACCGCCTTCCAGATGTAGCGCGGCCGGAAGTAGTAGCGGCGGTAGAACGTCTCCACCGCCTTGAAGATCTCGTCGGCGGAGACCTCCGGGTAGGAGACCGTGCATTTCTGGTAGCCGGTCTCGTCGACCAGGCTGTCCACCGTCAGATGGTTGTTCTTGGTCACGAACTCGTAGAACCCCGTGCCGGGGTACGGCGACGCGAGCGAGACCTGCAACGTCTCGGGGTTCATCTCCTGGGCGAAGCGGATCGTCTCCTCGATCGTCTCCCGCGTCTCGCCCGGGAGCCCCAGGATGAACGTGCCGTGGATCAGGATGCCGAGCTCGTGGCAGTCGCGCGTGAAGCGCCGCGCGCGCTCGAGGCCGACGCCCTTCTTGATGTTCTTGAGGATCTGCTCGTTGCCCGACTCGTAGCCGACGACGAAGAGCCGGAGCCCGCCGTCCTTCAGCACCTTCAGCGTCTCGCGGTCGACGTTGGCGCGCGAGTTCGTCGACCAGGTGATGCCGAGCTTGCCGAGGCCGCGGGCGATCTCCCGCGCCCGGGGCGGGTCGGCCGTGAAGGTGTCGTCGTCGAAGAAGAGCTCCTTCATCTTCGGGAAGAGCCGTTTCATGTGCGACACTTCCTCGAGGGTGTTGGCGGCGCTGCGCACCCGGTAGGTGTGCCCGGTCGTCACCTGCGGCCAGAGGCAGAAGGTGCAGCGCGCGGGGCAGCCGCGTCCCGTGTACAGTGACACGTACGGGTACTGGCAGTACGGGCTGTTGTAGCGGAGGTAGTCGAGGTCGCGGGCATACACGTCAGTGACGAAGGGGAGTGCGTCGAGCTGCTCGGTCGTGAGCGGCGGGGACTCCTCGTTGTGGACGACCGTGCCGTTCTGTCGGAAGCTCAGGCTCTTCACGTCGGCGAAGCGCCGGCCCTCGGCCACGCCCACGACCGCCAGGTCGAACTCCTTCCGCGCCACGTAGTCGATCACCGGGGCGTAGCGGAGCGACTCCTCCGGCATGGCCGTTACGTGGCCGCCGACGAAGCCGATCACTGTGTCCGGCTTGGCGTCCTTGATCGCCTGCGCGGTGCGGACGTCGGCCCGGAAGGACGGCGTGCTGGTGTGGACGACGACGTGGTCGTAGTCGCGCGCGATGCGCACCGTTTCTTCCACGGAGAGGTCGAGCGGAGGCGCATCGAGCAGCCGCGCGCCCGGGAGCATCCCCGCTGGGTAGGCGAGCCAGGTGGGGTACCAGAACGACCAGACCTCGCGCTTCGCCTGGTAGCGCGAGCCCGCCCCCCCGTCGAAGTCCTCGTACGAGGGCGGATTCAAGAAGAGCGTCCGCATGCTCGTCCCTCCCCGGCGCGACGCGCACACGCCAGCCGAGACAGCCAGTTGTGGGCTTGACCGAACGGTCAAGCGGGCGTGTACATCACTGTCCAGGGCCTGTGCAAGCGGTCAGGCGGGGGATGCTGTCTCGCAGAGAAGAACGCCGTACCTTGCGGCGCGGGGAGGCGGCTGGCTATAAGACCCCCACCGGCCCCTTGGTGGAATCGGCACAGTGACGCGGGAACCGCTCCTGCCGTTGCTCGCGCGAGGGTCCGTCGTCCTCGCGGCGGGCGCGCATGACGCGCTGTCGGCCAAGCTCGCCGAGCGAGCCGGCTTCGACGCCGTCTGGGCGAGCGGCTTCGGGATCTCGGCCGTCCAGGCCGTGCCGGACGCGAACATCCTGACCCTCACCGAGACGCTCGAGGCGGTCCGCCGCATCGTCGACGCCGTCCGCATCCCCGTCGTCGCCGACTGCGACAACGGCTACGGCAACGCGATCAACGTCATGCGGACGGTCGGCGAGTTCGAGCGCGCGGGCGCGGCCGGCGTCTGCATCGAGGACAACGACTTCCCGAAGCGGTGCAGCTTTTACGCAGGGGTTCGCCGCGATCTCGTGGCAGTCGACGAGCACGCGCGGAAGATCGAAGCTGCCACTGCGGCTCGGCGCAACCCCGCCTTCGCCGTGATCGCCCGCACCGAGGCGCTGATCGCGGGCCTTGGCGTGGAAGAGGCTCTCGGCCGGGCGAGGGCCTACGCGGCCGCCGGCGCCGACGCCGTGCTCGTCCATTCGAAGGCCCGGGACTTCGGTGAGCTGGCCGCGTTCGCCGCCGTCTGGGACGGGCGCGTCCCGCTGGTCGCGGTGCCCACCACGTACCCCGGGGTCACCGCCGTCGAGCTCTCGAAGGCGGGGTTCCGGATGGCGATCTTCGCCAACCAGGCGCTCCGGGCCGCGATCGTGGCCATGCGCGACACGCTCGGCGAGATCCGCCGCAGCGGCCGGGCGGCCACCGTCGAGGACCGGATCGCGCCGCTGGAGGACGTCTACGCGCTCGTCGGCGTGCCGGAGCTCGAGGCCAACGAGCAGCGGTTCCTCTTCGCAGGGAGCGAGCCGCCACGCGCCGTCATCCTGGCCGCCGGCTTCGAGCCCCAGCTCATGCCCCTCATCCAGGATCGGCCGAAGACCATGCTCGAGGTGAAGGGCCGCACGATCCTCGAGCGGCAGGTGGCGGCGCTCCACACCTGCGGCGTGCGGGACATCACGGTCGTCCGCGGCTACAGGAAGGAGCAGGTGGCGGCCGCGGGCGTGCGGCTCGTCGACAACGACCGCTTCCGGGAGACGGGCGAGCTGTACTCGCTCCTGCGCGCCAGGGACGCGCTCGGCGGCCCGTTCCTCTTCCTCTACGGCGACATCATCTTCGAGCCGGCGATCCTGGCGCGGCTCCTCGCCAGCCGGGCCGACGTCGCCGTCGTGGTGGATCGGGCGTTCCACGACGCCTACCGTGCCGGGCTCGCGCCCGCCGGAGGTCCCTTCGATCTCGTGGTCACGGAGACGCCGCCGAACGGCCGTCGCTTCGTGGCGCCCGAGGGCGGCAGCCGGGTGCTGCGCATCGGCCCCGACGTCGCGCCGGAGCAAGCGCACGGCGAGTTCATCGGCATGGCGATGTTCTCGGCCGACGGGGCCGCCGCCCTCCTCAGGGTGCACGATGAGCTGGCGGGCGGCCGGGCCGAGGGACTCGAGCGCGCCAGCATGACGCACATCCTCCAGGCGCTCATCGACCGCGGGCAGCCGGTCACGGCGGTCGACATCCACCAGGGCTGGATGGAGATCGACAGCTTCGACGACTACCGGCGCGCGTGGGCGGAAGTGGCACGCTGAACCGGGCGGCTCCCTTCGTCGACCGTCTCCAGGCGGCCGGCTTCGACTTCTTCGTCGGCGTACCCTGCTCGCTCGTTGGCCCCGTGATCGCCGAGCTCGACCGCCGCGGCCTCTACCTTCCCGAGACGCGGGAGGACGCCGCGCTCGGCGTGGCGGCCGGCGCCTACCTCGGGGGCCGGCTGCCGGTCGTCGTCATGCAGAACTCGGGGCTCGGCGTGTCGCTGAACGCCCTCGGCTCCCTCCACCTCCTCTACGGGATCCCGTGCCTGCTGCTCGTCACCTGGCGCGGCTACCGCGGCGAGGATGCCCCCGAGCACCTGGTCATGGGACGTGCCCTGCCGAACCTCCTGGACCTCTTCCGCATCCCGCACCGTGCGCCCGGGCCGGAGACGCTCGAGGCGGACGTCGCCTGGGCCGCGGCCGAGATGCGCGAGCGCCGGACACCGGTGGCGCTCCTCATCCGTCCGGGACTGTTCGCGTGACGCTCGCCGACGCAGTCGGGCTCCTCGCTCCGCGCATCCCGGCGGGGACCATCTGCGTCCACGCCAACGGCTACGTTTCGCGGGCCGGATACGCCGCGCGCGACCGCGAGGAATGTTTTTACATGATCGGCTCGATGGGCCTCGCGGCCTCGATCGGCCTCGGGCTGGCGCTCGCCCGGCCCGACCGCCGGGTCCTCGTGCTCGACGGCGACGGCAACGTCCTCATGAACCCCGGCGCGCTCGCCTCGATCGGTGCCGCGGCGCCGCCGAACCTGCACCACGTCTGCTTCGACAACGGCGCCCACGCTTCCACGGGCGGGCAGCGGACCATCTCGGACCGCGTCCGGCTGGAAGAGGTCGCGCGCGCCTGCGGCTACCGCTGGAGCGGGCGCGTGGAGACACTCGACGCGGTCACGGCCGAGGCGTTCCTCGCGCGCGAGGGCCCCGCGTTCCTCTTGGTCCGCATCGCGCTCGGCCCGCCGGGGCCGCCCGGACCGCGCGTCCCGCACGCGCCGGAAGCGATGACGGCGCGCCTCCGCCGCGCCCTCGGTGCCGCGACATGATCCTCCTGAACCCCGGACCGGTGAACGTCTCACCCCGGGTGACGGGCGCGCTAGGGCGGGGCGACCTCTGCCACCGCGAGCCCGAGTTTGCCGCCCTGCTCGCGTCGATCCGCTCGAGGCTGCTCGCGGCCTTTGCGCCGACGGGCGGCTTCGCCGCGATCGTGCTGACCGGCTCCGGGACCGCGGCGCTCGAGGCGGCGGTGACGAGCGTCCTCTCGCCGCGCGGCCGTCTGGTCGTCGTCGCCAACGGCGTGTACGGCGAGCGCATCGCCGCCATGGCGGCGGCCGCGCGTCTCCCGCACACCGTGGTCGAGGGGGCCTGGACGGCGCCGCCCGACCTCGGCGCCGTCGAGCGCGCGCTCGGCGCGCCCGACGTCGAGGCGGTGGCGATCGTCCACCACGAGACGACCACGGGTCTCCGGAACCCCGTCGCCGAGGTGGGCCGCCTGGCGCGGGCGCGCGGCAAGCTCCTCCTGGTCGACTCGATCAGCGGCCTCGCGGGCGATCCACTGGACGTCGAGGCGGCCGACCTCGTCGTCGGCACCGCCAACAAGTGCGTCCAGGGCCTCCCGGGCATGGCCTTCGTGCTCGTGCGCGAGGCGGTGCTCGGGCGGCTCGCGACGTATCCCCGGCGCTCGCTCTACCTCTCGCTCGCCACGTACCACGAGGCGCAGGTGCCGTTCACACCTGCGGTCCAGGTGGCCTACGCGCTCGACGAGGCGCTCGCCGAGCTCCTCGAGGAAGGGGTGGCGGCGCGCATCCGGCGCTACGCGGCGGCGGCGGCTCTCCTGCGCGCCGGCTTCGAGCGCCAGGGGCTCCGGCTCGTGCTCCCGCCCGAGCTGCGCTCGAACTCGATCACCGCGCTCTGGCTGCCGGCGGAGCGGAGCTACGCGGCGCTGCACGACGGGCTCAAGGCGAGCGGCTTCGTCATCTACGAGGGACAGGGACGGCTCCAGCGCGACATCTTCCGGGTCGCCAACATGGGACATCTCCGGACGGCCGACTTCGAGCGCTTCCTGGGCGCGCTCGACGAGGTCCTCGGGCGATGACCGCGATCATCCTTGCCGCCGGCGTCGGGAAGCGGCTCCTCACCGCCTCGGGCGGCCGCCCGAAGTGCCTCGTCGAGATCGGCGGGAAGAGCCTCCTCGTGCGCCTGATCGAGGGGCTCGCGGCAGCGGGTGTGCGCGACGCGGTCGTGGTCACGGGCTTCGGCGCCGAAGCGGTGCGCGCCGCCGTCGGCGACGAGATCGGCGGCGTACGCATCCGGTTCGTTGTCAACCACCGCTTCCGCGAAGGCGCCATCCTGTCGCTCTGGGCGGCGCGCGACTGTCTCTCGGGTGCCGTCCTCGTGATGGACGCCGACGTCCTCTGCCCGCCGGCGATGCTCGACCGGCTGGTCCGCTCGCCCGAGCCGAACTGCTTTCTGCTCGACGCCAGCGTCGAGAACACCGGCGAGGAGCAGATGCTGCTCACCACGGACGGTCGCGTCCGCGACATCGTGCGCGGCGGCGCTCCAGGATACCAGCTGGCGGGCGAGTCCGTCGGCTTCCTGAAGCTCTCGGCCGAGGCCGCGCGCCTGCTGCGTGACCTCCTGGCCGAGCGGGTCGCGCGCGGCGACACCGGGATCGAGCACGAGGAGGTCTACCCGGACCTGCTGGCGCGCGTGCCGGTCGGCTTCGAGCGGGTCGACGGGATGCCCTGGACGGAGATCGACTTCCCCGAGGACATCGAGCGGGCGGAGCGCGAGGTGCTGCCCCGTCTCGGCGCATGACGGCGCCCATCCGCGAGGCGTTCGTGGTGGCGGGGGACCCCCGGCCTCCCGTCGCCGGCGTCCCGCTCCTCCTCCGCACTCTGCTCGTTCTGCAGCGCGCGGGGATCGAGCGCCTGACGGTCATCGGGACGCCCCCGCCGGCCGACCCGCGAATCCGCGTGCCGGTCGGCATGGCGGCTCGGCTGAACGCCCCGGCCGACGACGCGCTCCGCCTCGTGGTCGGACCCGGTGCCGTGATCGACGCCGTGCTCGTTCACGACCTCCAGGCCCATGCCCGGCCGGGAGAGGTCCTCGACGTCGAGCACCACGGCGCCCGAGTGCGCGTCGCACCGGGCGCGCTGGTGGCAACGAACGGCGGTGTGCCGGCGCCACCCCGGGCCGGCGTCCTCCTTCCGGCGGCCGCCCCCGCGCGGGTCGTCGAGCGTGCGTTGCTTCGCGGCCTCGAGAACCCGCGCGACGGCTGGCTGGACCGTGTCCTGCACCGCCGGGTCTCCCGGCCGCTCACGCGGCTGCTGCTTCGGACTCCCCTCACGCCCAACGCCGTGACGCTGCTCGGCATCGTGCTCGGGGTGGTCGGGGGCCTCGCGCTCGGCGCCACGGTGCTGGGCGGCGTCGCCGGGCTCATCGCCTCGGGCGTGCTCGACTGCGCAGACGGCGAGCTGGCTCGGCTCCGCTTCGCGGAGTCTCGCCTCGGCCACTGGCTCGACATGGGGGGCGACACCGTCGTCCACCTGGCCGTGCTCGGTGGTCTCGCGCGGCGGCTCGTGCGCGGCCCCGGCGTGCCCGGCTGGCCCGTCCTCGCGCTCCTCGGGCTCGGCGTCCTCGGCGCCTTCGCCGTGATCAGCTGGAGCGAGCACGTAGAGAGCCGCCGCCGGCGCGCCGGCGGCTGGGAGAACCGCGTGCTCGACGGCGTGCTCGCCCCGCTCTCGACGCGCGACTGGTACCTCCTCGTGGTGCCCTTCGCGCTCGCCGGCCGACTTGACTGGCTCGTCCTCGGCGCGGCCGTCGGCTCGCACGTGTTCTGGATCGCGGCGCTCGTGCTGCTCGTGAGCGTCCTCCGGCGGGCGCCGGGTTAGCTCGGGGCCGTTTCTACGAGCCGACAGACGCGCGACAGACTCGACTTCCAGCCCCGTGGGAGTCTACAACGCCGCCCGTGACGCCGTCGGTGTGGATCGTGCGCGCACTGCGCAGACCATCGACCGCATGGGGCACTCCTTGAAGGCGGGCGGAGGTCGCTCGTGAAGCTGTGGAGCATGCCGCCCCGATGGCTGCAGGAATCGCTACCCGGCATCGGAGTCTTCTTCGCGCTGCTGCTGCCATACCTCACCCTTCCCATGCTCTGGGACGGAAGGTGGTACTTCAACTGCATGTCGAACGCGGCCCATGCGCCGTTCCATTTCCAGAACTTCCTCTGCTTCCAGCATCCGTCGTTTCTGTTCATAGGCATCTTCGCGATCCCCGAGCACTTCTTCCCGGGATCCCTGCCGTGGCTGCACGGGATCGTGCTGATCTGGGGCTCCCTGTCTATCATCGCATTCAGCGCGATCTGCCAGAAGCTGCTGCCGCACGCACCTCCTCTGACGCGCATCCTGGCGACGCTGCTCTATGCGACCCAGCCCGTGATCGTCGCCAACGCGACGGCGTTCAATCCCGATATCGGCATCACCTATTCCCTGGTGATCCTCCTCGCCTTCCTGCTCTACGACCGCATCGCGTGGATCATCGCCGCGGGAATCCTCCTGACGTTCACGAAAGAGACGGGGATCCTCTTCTACACCCTCGCCATCCTGGCGCACTGGATATTCCTCGTGCGGCCGCACTTCCGCTCCACCTTCGCGGCTCTGCGGGCTTCCTGGCAGCGGATTCCCCTGCTCCTTCTGCCGCAGGTCCTCTTCATCATCTACTCCGTGAGCGGCATCGCCTTCTTCGAAGGCAAGGACACAGGTTCTCTCCTGCGCATGCTCACGAGCTTCAGCCTGCTGGAACCGCGCTTCCTGCTCATGCTGAAGGAGATCTTCCTGTTCCAGTTCACCTGGCTGCAGACCGGTGTGATCGCGATCGCGGCGTTCGTATGGTTCTGGAAATGGGATCGGGGCGCTTTGCCGCGGCCCACACAGGACACGCGCCTCGTCTGGCTACTCGCAGCTCTTTACGGCGCCGGCGCCTACTGCCTGACCCGTTACCTTTACGTCAACAACCTGAGGTACTTCATGGCCCTCTTCCCGCTCGGATCGCTGCTGTTCGCTGCGAGCGCGGTGCATCTGCTGAGCAGGAGGAACCTGGCCAACCATCTCCTCATGGTCGCGTTGCTGCTGCAGACGGTCTCGCTCTTCTACAGCGCGGATCCGTTGTCGCGGGCGATGTTCGGTACGTTCTCGTTCGGCGAACGGATCATGTATCCGCTGGGCAAAGTGGATGGCTGTATCGGCAGGGACCAGCTCGTCTACAACCTTCAGCATCTGGAGTTGTCAACGATCCAGGATGCGATCTTCGAGCACATCCGGCCCACCCGGGAAACGACGATCTCCACGCACGGAGACGCGTGGTTCGGCTTCAACGACGGCGTCGACCCTGTCACGTTCCGCAGGACATCGGCGGCAGGAGCCGTCATGCCGCGCTACATGGCGGCCGCGGACATCATCAGCCTGCCCCATCCGCCCCAGGAGGTCTGGTACATCGAGTATCCCAACTTCGTCAACGAGCACGAGCTCAGCACTCTGCGTGAGCGGTACGACACCGCGCACGTCTCGGAGTTTAGGGACGGCGGATACGGGATCCGCGTGCACCAGTTCCGTCTGAAGCCGCAGGGGCTCAGCGCTGTCGAGTGAGCTTCGCCCGCACCTTCGACACGGCGATGCCCTTGCCGACTTCGATCTCCCGGATGCCCTCGAGAACTCCGGTCTCCTCATCGGGATCGAGCTCGACGTGTCATCCCCCACGGCGCAAGGAAGCGAGTACCTCCTCGGCTGGAACCACATCACCGCGGTCGGCTTCCTCAAGGGCTTCTTCCAGAAGCCGCTCCTCGGCCGGCGTGAGCTCGAACGTCTCGGCATCTCCCACGACGATCGTCACCACTGCTCCTTCGGGGAGCCCTTCGGTCTCCGGGATGATCTTCCCTTGAACGACTCGCCCGGTGACAACCTTCATGCCCTCAGTCTAGCCCGTGACGCCTCGCCGGGGAAGGGTTTCGCGGAGCTCTTCAGGTCCACGGCAGCCGCGCCCGCGTCGCCCAGTAGCGCTCAGGAGGCTCGGCGATTGCCGCGAGGAGCGCGCGGGCTTCATCGTCGAGCGTGACCGCGAGCGCGCCGGAGTGCGAAGCGACCTGCGCGGTCGTGACCGCGCCCGAGAGCGCCATGTCGACGAAGGGGTGGGCGAGGACGAACGCGAGGGCGAGCTGATCTATACTGCAGCTCCGCGCGGCGGCTGCCGCGCGGAGCCCACGCACGAGGCTCTCGTCCTCCGGCAGCGCGTTGGCATTGGTCAGCCGTCCGTTGGCGAAGACCTCCTTCGCGATCACGCCGACGCCGACCTCGTGGGCCCGCGCGAGCGGGCCCACCAGCGAGCGCTCCAGGCAGTTGAACGTCGCCTGGACGGCGTCGAACACCCGCTCGCCGTCGACGCGGGCGGCGAGCGCGAACTCGAGCGCACGCGCGGACGTCGGTCCGCTGAGCGTCAGGCCGACCGCCCGGTAGGCGCCTGCGCGGCGACCGGCGACGAGGGCGTGCAGGAGGGCCGCGTCCTCGAGGCAGCCCGCCGTCGCGCTGTGAATCTGATAGAGGTCGAGGTGTGGGCCGAGATGCGCGCGGCTTTCCGCGAGCTGTGCCTCGAAGCGCGCGAGCGACAGCTCCTTCTCCTCGTGCACGGCGGCGTCGAGCGTCCACCCCGCCGTGTAGCGGTAGCCCCACTTGCTGCCGATGGTCAGGGCGCGGGGCGGCACGCCGCGCTCGGCGAGCCAGCGCGCCAGGAACTCCTCGGCGCGCCCGTAGCTGCGGGCGACGTCGAGGTAGCGGACGCCGGCGGCGCGCGCTGCGTCGAGCAGCTCGGCCGTGCGCCGGTAGAGCGCCTCGGGGGTGCGCGCCGCCGGCAGGTCCCGCGCGCGTCCCAGGTTGATGTACGCGGGTCGCCCGATCGCGGCGAGCCCGAGGCCGAGCCGCGACACCACGAGCCCGGACCGCCCGAGCGGCCGCTCAGCGACGGTCACCCCGCCTCGACGCGGGCCCGGCGCGTGGCGGTCCAGCGTGCGAGATACGCGAGCCCGACGCCGTCGAAGGCGAGCTCGCGGGCGCGCTTCAAGAGCCAGAGCGTGACCGCCGCGGGCTCCGGGATGCCGAGGAAGCGACAGAGCGCCACCCCGCCCACCTCCTGCGCGCCGAGGCCGCCGGGGATGACGAGGGCGACGGCGCGGATCGGCTGGGCGAGCGCCTCGACCAGCAGCGCGTCGCGGAGCCCGATCGGCGTCCCGATGAGCGCCATCAGGAGCATGACCTCGAAGATGCCGCCGAGCCAGCCGCAGAGGTGCCACAGGGTCGAGCGCAGGAAGGCCCCGCGCTCGATCGTGTAGAAGTCCGCCAGCCGCGCGTCGATCCCCTGCGCGCCGCCCTCGAGCCGGGCGACGAAGTCGGCGCGCGGCACGACGCGGCGGAGCCACCGCCACACCGCCAGCGCGGGGCCGCGCCGCTGCAGGCGCACCAGCGTCAGGCTGAAGGCGATCGCGATCACCACGAGGAGCGCGAGCCACGCGGCGCCGAGCGCCTCCTGATCGAGCCGGTCGAAGAGGGCCGCCAGCCCGAGGAGGATGAAGAAGATCTGCGACACCGTGAGCGCCGTCTTGGCGATCACGATCGACGCCACGCCGTCGGCGCTCGACACACCCCAGGCGCGCAGCAGGTGCGCCTTCAGCGGCTCGCCGGTCACGGCCGTCGGCGTGAGGCTGTTCACCGCCTCGCCGGCCATGCGGGCGAGGTAGACGGCGCCGAGGGGCGCGCGGGCCGTCGCCGGCAGCGTGCAGCGCCAGCCGAGGGCGTCGAAGGCGGCGATGACGAGATAGGGGACGAGGACGAGCGGCGCGCCCCAGCCGAGCGCGCGGAGGCGGACGAGGACGGGACCGATGCCGGCGTGATAGAGGAGGAGCGCGAGGAGCAACCCGCCGGCGAGGAAGGCGGCGGCCTTACCGGCCGACCGCCGCTCAGCCGGCTCGCCCCCCCTGCGTTGCGCCATGCCCCGCCGCCTCTAGCACCTCGACGACGCGCAGGGAACGGGCGCCGCTGGTGAGCGGCTCGCGCCCGGTCGCGACACAGTCGACGAAATGGGCCGCCGCAAGCCCGAGCGGCTCGGCGGCGGCGGGGACCTCCAGGCGGCGCGCGAAGAAGTGGCTCACCGGCAGGATGGGGGCGGCCGCCCCCCGGCCGTTCGTGGTCGACCGGTCGACGGCGTAGTCGTAAAGCGTGATGCCGCGCTTCTCGAACCGCCCCTCGTAGGTCAGCATGCGCTCGCTCCCGACCACCGTGACGCGGGCGGTCTTCTCGGGGTGGAGCCAGCTGAGATAGATGTGCGCCGAGACCCCGCCATCGAGCTCGAGGTCGCAGACGGCCATGTCCGCGATGCCGGGCTGGAGGTAGGTGTGCTGGTGAAGCCGGGTCGACACGACGGGGCGCGGCACCAGGTGGAAGAGGATCGAGAGGTCGTGCGGCGCCGAGTTCCACCACACGTTCGAGTCGCGCCGGATGCGGCCCATGCCGAGCCGCTCGAAGGAGAGATGGTAGAGCTCGCCGAGCGCTCCCTGGTCGACCAGGCGCTTCATCTCGACGACCAGCGGATCGTAGAGGAACGTCTCGTCGACGAAGAGGACGCGTCCGGCGGCCTCTGCCGCGTCGACGAGCTCGCGTCCCTCGGCGGCCGAGAGCGCCAGCGGCTTCTCCACCCACACGTGCTTGCCGGCGTGGAGGGCGGCGAGCGCCATCGTGTGGTGGCGCGACGGGGGGGTGGCGATCACCACCGCGTCGACGTCGTCGCGGCCGACGAGCTCCCCGAGATCGTCGATCAGGCGCAGCTCGGGGTGCTCGGCCCCGAGCGCCCGGAGCCGCTTGGCATCGAGGTCGCAGACGTCGGTGACGCGCACCTCGGGCAGCTTGCCGAACGTCCGCAGCAAGTTCCCCCCCCAGTACCCCACGCCCACGATGGCGACGTTCACCCGACTCCTCCCCATCACACCACCCCCCTCACCCGAAATACCCCCTCTTCCTGAGCCGTGACGAACCGGTCGACGTTGTGCCCGATGGCTCGCCCCGCGGCCGCCGCCAGGAGAGCGGCGAGCGTGGCGGCAAGCGCGATCCCGTGGGTTCCGGGACGCACGAGCGCCGAGGCGAGCGCCGCGAGCCCGACGCCGGTGAGGACGGCGCCCGTCGTCCCGAGCGTGCGCGCCAGGGCCCGTGTTCGCGCGCGGCGCCGGACGAGGAGCGGAAGCGCCACGAGATCGCGGCAGACGACGAAGACGCGCTCGAGGCCGTAGTGCGACCGCCCGCCGCCGCGCGGCCGATCACGGACCGGCACCTCCGCGACGCGCGATGGATCGACGCCGAGGATCGCGGGCAGGAAGCGGTTCATGCCGCGCGGCAGCTGCACGCCGGCGACCACCTCGCGGCGGTAGGCCTTGAGGCCGCAGCCGCAGTCGTGCACCGGCACGCCGGTGGCGCGCGCGATCAGCCAGTTGGCGATGCGGGAGGGGAGGACGCGCGAGAGGAACGCCTCGCGGCGCTCGACGCGCCGGCCGCTGACGACGTCGAAGCCGTCCTCGAGCCGCGCGAGCAGCCGCGGGATGTCGGCCGGGTCGTTCTGTCCGTCGCCGTCGAGCGTGACGATGACGGCGGCGCGCGCATGCGCGAAGCCCGCCGAGAGCGCCGCGGCCTCCCCGAAGTTGCCGTCCAGGTCGACGATGTGGAGGTGGGGGTCCGCGGCGGCGAGCGCTTCGAGCCGCGCGAGCGTGCCGTCGCGGCTGCCGTCGTTGACGAAAACGATCTCGTACGGGCACGCGAGCTCGCCGGCGATCCGGCCGAGCTCGGCATGCAGCGCCCCGACGTTCTCCTCCTCGTTGTAGACCGGGACGACCAGCGACAGCGCCGGGGCCGGTCCCTCGCCGCTCATCTGCGGAAGAAGCTGCTCACCGCATCCGCCACGCGCTCCACCTCCTCATCGGTGAGGTCGGGGTGGACCGGCAGGGACAGGATCTGACGCGCCGCCCGCTCGGCGCGGGGCAGCGCCGGGCCCTCGCCGAACGTCCGGAGCCAGGCGGGCTGGCGGTGGATGGGGACGGGGTAATGGATGCCCGTCTCGATGTCGCGCTCGGCGAGATACGCCCGGAGCGCGTCCCGCCGGGGCGTGCGCACCACGTACTGGTGATAGACGGCGGTGCGCGAAGGGACCTCGGGCGGCGTGACCACGAGCTGGTGCAGCCGCTCCGTATAGTACGAGGCGATCTCCACCCGCCGGCGATTGCGCGCGTCGAGCATGCGGAGCTTGACACGTAGCATTGCCGCCTGCAGCTCGTCGAGCCGGCTGTTGGCGCCGTAGACCGCGTGCTCGTTCTTCTTCGCCTGGCCGTGGTTGCCGAGGAGCCGGACCCGCTCGGCGACCTCGCCGTCGTCGGTGGCGACGATGCCCGCGTCGCCATAGGCGGCGAGGTTCTTCACCACCCCCAGGCGGCTGAAGGCGGCGGCGCCGAAGGAGCCCACGTGCCGGCCGTCGAGCGTCGCGCCGTGCGCGTGGGAGCAGTCCTCGATGACCGCGAGCCGGCGCTCGCGGGCGAAGGCGAGGAGCGGCGGGAGATCGACCGGCAGCCCGTAGAGGTGGACCACGAGCAGGCCCCGGGTGTGCGGCGAGAGCCGCGCGGCCAGGTCCTCGGGGTCGGGCCCGAGATCCTCGAGCCGGATGTCGACCGGCACCGGCCGTGCGCCCGCCCGCTGGACCGCCTCGACCGCGGCGACGAAGGCGTTGGCCTGGACGAGGACCTCGTCTCCGGGACCGACACCCGCCGCGGCGACGGCGAGCCACAGCGCGTCGGTGCCCGAGGCCACGCCGCGCACGTGGCGGACGCCGAGGTATGCCGCCATCTCCGCTTCGAAGGCCCGCACCTCCTCGCCGCCGATCAGCTGCATCCGCCCGAGCACACGCTCGCACGCCGCGAGCAGCTCGTCGCGCGACGCGTGGTACTCCCGCCGCAAGTCCATCAGCGGGATGCGCGTGCGCACCGTGGTCCTGGCCAGGGCTTCCATCACGGCCGTTAGCTAAATTACCGGCATGTTTAACGGTCGCGCGAGGCTCGCGCAAGCGCATCGAGCGTTGACTTTTGCCGGCCGATCACACAAGGAGCCGGCGTGGGGGTGCGTGCGCAGGCGGTTGCGGATCGTGCTGCCGGGGTGCCCGTCGCCGCCGGCAGCGCTCCGGCCCCCGTGCGGTGGGCGCTGGCGCTCGCACTGGCGGCCAGTGTCCTCGTGGCGCTGCGCGTCGACCTGCCGCCCTACTTCGACAACGAGGGACGCTACGCCGAGGTGGCGCGCGAGATGGTCGTGCTCGGCGACTACGCGACTCCCCACCTCGACTTCGTGCTGTTCCTGAACAAGCCGCCGCTCCTCTACTGGCTCACGGCGCTCCTGTTTCACGTCATTGGTCCGAGCGAGTGGGCTCGCCTGGTATCGGTCGCCGCGGGGGCGGTCACCCTCGTCGCGACGTGCCGGCTGGGCGCGCTGCTCTATGGAGAGCCGGCCGGTCTGGTCGCGGGCCTGGCGCTCGCCACGAGCCTCGGCTTCGTGCTCGAGGCCCGCACGCTCCGACCCGACATGCTGCTCACCGCCGCCGTCGTGGTGGCGCTCTGGTGCTGGCGGCGGGCCGTCGCCGCCGACCGGCGGCGCGGGCGGTGGCTCGCGGCGATGTATGCCGCACTCGGCACGGGCGTGCTCACGAAAGGGCTCGTTCCGCTCGTGGTCTTCGGCATCCCGGCGGCGCTCGTCACGCTGCGCGACGAGGGGTGGCGCGGCTTCCGACGCCTCCGGCCCGGGCTCGGCGTCGCCGTCCTTGCGGCGATCGTCCTGCCCTGGCACGTGCTCGCCGCCTTCCGTCATCCGGGGTTCGCGTGGGACTACGTGGTGAACCAGCACCTGCTTTTCTTCCTCGATCGCAAGCTGCCGCACGACTCCTCCGGCGATCCGCTCGGCTTCTTCTGGGCCGCATACGCGGCGCGGGCGACGCCGTGGATCCTGCTCGTCCCCCTCACCCTCGCCGAGGCGGTGCGCGGTGCTCGCCGCGCGGCGCCGGGCGCGCCACGCGCGACCGGGCTCGTGTGGGCCTGGGCGGGCGGGCTCCTCTTCTTCTTCTCGTGCGCGCCGTCCCGCCTCGAGCACTATTCGATGCCCGCGCTCCCGGCGGCGGCACTGCTCGCAGCGCGCCTCTGGCAGCGCGCGCGGACGGCCGAGCTCGGGCCGCAGGCATGGAGACTCCTCGCCGCGACGGCCGCGTTGGTCGTCGTCGCCGGCGCCGCGGGCCTCGTCGTGGGTCGCCGGCTTCTCGGCGAGATCTACTGGATCGCCGAGGCACCGGAGCTATCGCGCCTCGTGTGGCCGGCGAGCGCGCTCCTCGTAGCCGCCGGGGTCGGCGTCGCGCTGGCCGCGGCCCGCCGCCATGCGGGCGCCCTCGTCGCCGTGCTCGCGGCGAGCGGCGCCGTCGCGGCCCCGATCGTTCTCCGTGCCGAGGTAGCGGTCGGGCCGCTCTTCTCCTGGCAACCGGTGGCCGCGGCGCTCGCCGCGACGCCCCCGGAGACGGACGTCGTCTTCGAGGCGCCGGAGGAGTATCAGATCGTCGCCGGGCTCGCGTACTACACCCGCCGGCGCATCACGCTCCTCGAGCCGCCCGGCTTCGTCCCTCCGACCTATCTCGCCGGTCACACCGGCGAGATGTTCGTGCCGCGAGCGGAGTTCGCGCGCCGCTGGGGCTCGGGCCGGCCGGTCGCGCTGGTGAGCGACCCGCAGCGCCGGCGCGACGAGCCGCTCGGCCTGGCGCCCGGCCCGTTCCACGTGCTCGCTCGCTTCGGTGACCGATGGGTGGTGACGAATTTCCCCGTTCGCGGCGTGCCCTGACGGCGCTCGCGCTCGGGGCGGCGCTCCTCCGCCCCGGCGCCGCGCACCCGGCCACGAGCTTCATCCCGATTCCCGAGATCATCACCGATCCGAACGAGGGCAACACGGTCGGGCTCCTCGGCGTCGTTCTCTTCCTCGATCAGAAGGACGAGATCCGCTACATGCTCGCGCCCGACCTGCAGTACAACCGCACGAAAGGCGTCTTCCCGACCTTCAGGCTCTTCGGCTATCCGACGCCGCTGCGGCGCTACTCCATCCTGATCGGCAAGTCGACCACCAAGGACGAGGACTACGAGCTCGAGTTCTCCGACCGTGGATACTGGGAAGGGCGCGCCTTCATCCTCGCGTCGTTCGTGCACGAGCGGGACTCGACCGACCGGTTCTTCGGCTTCGGGAACGACTCGCGCTCCACGCCGCACCGCGACCCCGAGCGCGGGCTCGTCGGCGGCGAGTCGAACTACACCGGCCAGAACACGGTGGCCCAGGCGACGCCCGGCGTCTGGCTGCTGCCGAGCGTCAACCTTTCCTACCGGATGCGCATTCGCCGCTTCGCCGTGGAAGAGGGCCAGGTGAGCGGCCTCCCGTTCATCGGCGACCGATACCGCCCGGCGAGCACCCGCGGGCTCTTCAAGCCCGCGCTCCACTGGGCGCACCAGGTGGCCCTCACCTACGACAGCCGCGACTCGTTCGACATCCCGACGCACGGGGCGCTCGCGCTCGCCTACGTCGAGATGGCGGACCGCCGGCTCGGCAGCTCGACGTCGTTCGTCAAGTTCGGCGCCGAGTGGCGCGACTTCATCCCGCTGCGCCAGGGCAACCCGATCCTCGCGCTGCACGCGCTCGCGAACTACACGAGCGGCGACCTCAAGACCCCCTTCTGGGAGCAGAGCTCGCTCGGCGGGCGCCGGACGTTACGCGGGTTCGGGAGCGACCGCTTCATCGACTTCAACCGCTCGCTCGGCGCCGCCGAGCTCCGCACGCGCGTCTGGCAGCGCAAGCTCTTCGGGGTGAATGCGGAGCTCGAGCTGGCGCCCTTCGCCGAGGCGGGCCAGGTGTTCCGCAGGGTGACCGACTCGCCGGTCTCGGACCTGCACTTCGTCTACGGCCTCGGGTTCCGCGGCGTGGTGCGCCCGCAGATCGTCGGCTTCGTCGACGTCGGCCGCGGCAGCGAGGGCACGGCGATCTTTACCGGCGTCGACTACCCCTTCTGAGCCCCGCGCCGGCGGCGTCGGTCTCGGCGCGGGGGCCGGGACGAGCCGCCCCGGCGGCGGGGCGACGAGAAGCAGGTGACCGCGTCCCGGCTGCTCGGCGCGGCTCGCGGCGAGCGGGCGGAGGGGGCGGCCCATGGCGTCGCGCCAGCGGCGCCACTCGTCCTCCCAGAGGAGGAGGTGCACGGCGCCGCCCCCGGGGGGCGGCGGCCAGGGGCGGAGCTCGCGCGGCGCGTAGAAGCGGAGAGCGGGATCGGGCGGGAAGAAGGCATAGAGCGGAGCGCCCGCCGGCACGACCCGATCGACGCGGCCCATGAAGGGCCGCAGGCTCCGCGGCCTGGCGATCGCCGGATGGAGCAGCGTGTTGAAGGCGGCGGTCCAGGCGACCGCGAGCATGGCCAGGACGTGCACGAGCCGCCGCCAGCGCCCGCGCCGCGCGGCCCGGTCGGCGACGAGGCCCGCCACGGCGCTCGCGACCGCGAGCAGGACCAGCACCGGAGCGGCCCGCCGCGCGGCTACCTCGAGGGCGGCGGCGCCCATGGCGTCCGCGGGCCTGAGCCAGCGCCGCAGGGCAGGACCCGGATCGAGCCCGACGGCCAGCGCTGCGGCGAGGGCGGCGAGCAGGACGAGGGCGGGCGCGTAGAGGCGGGCGCCGCCGCGGGCGGCGCGTACGGCTCCGCCCTCGGCGGGCGCAGCGACCACGCCGGCACCGACCAGGAGCGCGACGGCGGGATAGAGCGGGAGGAGGTACACGCTCCGCTTGGACGCCGCGAACCCGAAGAAGACGAGCCCCGTGCCCACCCAGGCCTCGGCGAGGTTGGCTGCCGGCGTCCGCTCCCTGCCGAGCGGCACGACGCCGAGCGGGAGGAGCGGCGTCCACGGCAGGAGTCCGACGAGCGCGAGCGAGAAGAGGTAGCCGGCGCCGTGCGCGTGGCCCGTGTCCGCGTCCGGATCGAGATAGCGGAACCAGTTCTCACGGGCGACGGTGGCGAGGAATGCGGACCCCTCGCGGCTGAACGCCGCCGCGTACCAGGCGCCGGCCACCAGCAAGGCCACGCCGAGCGCGGCAGGAGCGCCGAGCCGGCGCGGTAGCGCCACGTCGCGGCGCGCGAGCGCAAGCACGCCCGCCGCCAGCGCCGGCAGCACGATGGCCACGGGTCCCTTGGCGAGGGTACCGAGCGCCGCGCCGGCCGCGGCGAGCGCTGTCCAGTGCCACCGGCGGCCGCCGAGGAGGGCGAAGGTCCACGCGGCCAGCACCGCCGTCAGCGAGGCGGCGAGCGCCATGTCGACGCGTGCGCTGGTCGCCGCGCGCGTCCACTCGAAGCTCGTGGCGAGGACGAGCGCGGCCGGGAGTCCGGCCGTCGATCCGAACGCGGCGCGGGCGGTGGCCCAGGTGCCGAGCACCGCCGCGGCACCGAGGGCCGCCGAGGGCAGCCGGAGCGCCAGCTCCGGCCGGTCGGGCAGCGCGGCGAGCGCCGCGGCGGCTGCCCAGTAGTAGAGCGGCGGCTTGCGCGCCGGCTCGTCGTCCGGACGCGCCGGGACGAGCCACTGGCCGCTGCGGAGCATCTCCCGGGCGACGAGGCCCTCGCGCGGCTCGCCGCGCGTGTAGAACGGGATGCGCGACGCGCCGGTGAGCGAGAGCGCCGCGCACGCCGCCACCACCACGACGGCTTCACGCCCCGCCGTCACGAGCAATTGCACGCGGCCGGGGCCGCTGTTAGCGTTCGCCGGTCATGCGGCCGGCGACCGCCGACTACGACGCCCGCTGGGGCTACCGCCAGCTCGACGCGCGCCGCTACGAGCGCCGCCGCTACGGGGGCGCGATCCGGCGGCTGAACCACCGGCTGCTCGAGCGGGCGCTCGGCCGTGCGCTCGCCGGCCTCGCCCCGGGCGCGCTCGTCCTCGACGCCCCGTGCGGCACGGGCATCCTCGGCCCGTTCCTCGCCCGCCGCGGGCTGCGCGTCATCGGGGCCGACATCTCGCCCGCCATGCTGGCCGTCGCCCGCGAGCGCGACGGCGCGGTCGGCCACGTGCGCGCGGACCTCGAGCTGCCGCCGCTCCGGCCACGGAGCGTCGACGCGGTGGTGTGCACGCGCTTCCTGATGCACCTGCCCGCCGCCAGCCGGCCCCGCGTGCTCGACACGCTCGCCGGGCTCGGGCGCGGGCCGCTCGTTGCCACGGTCTGCCACCCCTACACGCTGAAGAGCCTCGTGCGCGCGCTGCGGCGCGCGTTCGGCGGGCGGGCCAAGCGGAGCCCGCGGCTCACCCGTCGCATGCTCGCCGGGGAGGTCGCCGCCGCCGGTCTCGAGCTCGGGCGGGTGATCCGGGTGATGCCGCTCCTCTCGGAGGTGTGGGTCGTCGTGGTGCGCAAGCCGGGCAGCACGAGCTAGCAGCCGGCCGGAGGGGAATGCAATGGCAGCGATCGAAACCATCTCGGCGCGCGAGATCCTCGATTCGCGCGGCTTTCCCACCGTCGAGGCGACGGTGACCCTCGCGGGCGGGGCGCGCGGGACGGCCGCCGTGCCGTCGGGCGCCTCGACCGGCCAGCGCGAGGCCGTCGAGCTGCGCGACGGAGACCCGAAGCGCTACGGGGGCAAGGGCGTGCTCCGCGCCGTCGCCAACGTGCGCGACGTCATCGCGCCCGCGCTCGCGGGCCGTGACGGCGCCGATCAGGCGGCGGTCGATGCCGCCCTCGTCGCGCTCGACGGCAGCGACAACAAGGCGCGGCTCGGGGCCAATGCGGTGCTCGCCGTCTCGCTCGCCGTGGCGCGGGCGTCGGCCGCCGCGCGGGGCGAGCCCCTCTACCGGGCGCTCGGCGGTGCGGGCGCGGGGCTCCTGCCCGTCCCGTTGATGAACGTCATCAACGGCGGCCGGCACGCCCCGAACCCGCTCGACTTCCAGGAGTTCATGATCGTGCCGCACGGGGCGCCGTCGTTCCCCGAGGCCATCCGCCAGGGCGTCGAGGTCTACCAGGCCCTGCGCGCGCTCCTCGACCGCCGCCAGCTCTCGACCGCGGTGGGCGACGAGGGAGGGTTCGCCCCCTCGCTCCGCTCGCACGAGGAAGCGCTCGACCTGCTGGTCGAGGCGATCGAGCACGCCGGGCTCGTGCCCGGCCGCACCTGCTCGCTCGCCCTCGATGCGGCGGCGAGCGAGCTCGCGGACGGCGACGGCTACGTGTTTCGCAAGTCGGGCGGCCCGCGGCGCTCGGCCGACGAGCTGATCGGTCTCTACCAGCGGTGGTGTGCGGCGTACCCGATCGTCTCGATCGAGGACGGCCTCGGGGAGGACGACTGGGCCGGCTGGCGCCGCCTCACCGCGGCGCTCGGCGCGCGGGTGCAGCTCGTCGGCGACGACATCTTCGTGACCAACGACCGCTTCCTCGCCCGCGGCATCGCGGAGGGCGTCGGCAATGCGATCCTGATCAAGCTGAACCAGATCGGCACGGTCAGCGAGACGGGCGCGGCGATGGCGCGCGCCGCGGCCGCCGGCTACCGCTCGGTCGTCTCGCACCGCTCGGGCGAGACCGAGGACTCCTTCATCGCCGACTTCGCGGTGGCGATGGGTGCGGGTCAGATCAAGACCGGAGCGCCGTGCCGCTCCGAGCGGACCGTCAAGTACAACCGGCTGCTCGGCATCGCCGGCGAGCTCGGCGCGGCAGCGCGGTGGGTGGACCCCTTCCGGCGGGCCTGACTCAGCGCGGGGGCTGGTTGCCGTAGAGCCGGCGGCGCGGCGTCGCGTACCAGAGCCGCCCGCGCGGGCCGAGCAGGGCCTCGAGCTCCGCGACGTGACGGCGGCCCGTCACCACGAATGCGGCAGCGTCGGCCTCGAAGAGGTCACGGACGAGCCGTGGGTCCTCGGTGTGCACGACGGGGGTCCCGAGGTAGAAGACGAGCGACGGCGCCTGGCTGCCGAACGCGATCACCGGCGCCGGCCCCGCCTGTGCGAGGACCTGCGCCATCGCGTGGTCGCTGTGGAGGGCGCTGACGGCGGGCGCCGCGAAGCGGACGAAGACGGGGTGCAGCGTCACCACGGCGCCGAGCAGGGCGAGCGGGACCGCATGCTGGCGGTTCCCGGTGAGCACGCTCGCCAGCGCCAGGGCCCAGGCGAGCGCCGCCGTGGCGAAGGCGGCGCGGCCGAGCGCCGGCACCGGGTAGCTCCGGGCGGCGACGGCGGCGGCCGCGGCGGCGACGCCGAGCACGAGGACGCCGAGGCAGCCCGAGAGCTGGAGCGCGCGCGTGCTGAGCGTCATGTCCGGGCGCCGTGCCACGACCCGGGCCAGCGCCGGCCCGACGACGAGCGCGAGCGGGGGAAGCGCCGGGAGCACGTAGGTGGCGAGCTTGCCGCGGGCGAGCGTCAGGACGAGCGGGACGAACGCCGCCCACGCGACCAGCGCACGGCGGTCGGGGTCGCGAGCCGCGTCGACGAGCGCCACGGGCGCGAGCAGCGTCCACGGCAGGAACAGGATCGGCAGCCAGAGCCCGTAGTACCAGACCGGCGCGGCATGCGGGCTCGTCGCGGCGAGGCGGCGGACGTTCGTCGCCGCGAGGCCGCGCAGGGTCTCGGGGTCGAGGAGTGCCATGGGCACGACGACGAGCGCGACGATCGCGCCGCCGGCGGCGATGCCGCGGGCGAAGCCCAGCTCGCGCCACGTCGGGCGGGGGCGGCGGGTGAGCGCGGCGAGGCCGAGTGGCCCGGCGACGAGCAGGACGGCGAGCGGCCCCTTGACGAGCGTGCCGGCGGCGGCGGCGACGTACGGCACGAACGGCGGCCGTCGCGGCGGCGGCCGCTCGAGCCAGGCGAGGCCGGCGAGTACGCCGAGGGTCACGCAGGCGGTGAAGGTCATGTCGAGGTTCGCGTAGCGGGCGAGGCCGAGCCAGCCGGCGCTGGTCGCGGCGACCAGTCCGGCGCCCAGCGCGCCGGCCACACCCGCGCGCGGCAGCGTCCAGGCGTAGAGGGTCATCACCAGGAGCCAGGCCGCGACGGCGCTCGGCGTGCGCGCCGCCCCCGCGTCCACGCCGAGCGCCGTGTAGGCGAGCGAGACGAGCCAGTAGTGGCCCGGAGGCTTCTCACGGTATGGCGCGAGCTCGAGGGTCGGCAGTACGAGCCGCCGCCAGCCGTGGGCCGCGGCCATCTCGCGGGCGATCTCCGCGTGCCGCGCCTCGTCCGGGTCCCAGAGGGGGTAGCGGCCGAGATCCTGGAAGAAGAGCCCGCCCGCGACGAGCGCGAGCAGGACGGCGCCGCCGAGCGCGGGCAGCCGCACCGACTATGGACCCGCCGCGCCGGCGCTCTGTAGAATCGCCCGATGCGCGTTCGCGCGCCGGCCTTCGTCCTGCTCGGGCTCGTGGTGGGCGGCGCCCTCGGCTACGGCGCCGGGCAGGTTTTCTGCCTCCGCCGCAGCGCGGCCCTCGCCGGCCGCGTCGCGACGCTCGAGGCGCAGGCGGGCCAGGTACAGGCCGAGCGCGACCGGCTGCACCAGGAGCTGGCCGACCTCCTGCGTGAGCGCCGCGAGATGGCGGACACCGCCGAGCACCTGCGCACCCAGATCGAGCAGCAGCTTCGCCGCCTGGAGGCCCTCGAGGGGGCGCTTGCCCCGCCGCCGGAAGCCGGCTCGCCGTGAGGCCGCCCGGCCACGCGGGTTCAGGCCCACTTGATCCTGCGGTAGTCGAACTTGCCCGCCTCGAGGCCGTTCAGCTTGACGATCTCGAAGTAGGGCGAGAGGTCGAAGTCGCGCGGCGTGATCAGCGTGGCGCGCTCGCGATGGAAGACGCTCGGGTACGGGTCGCTCGTGCGGCGGAAGTAGTCGCGCAGGCGCCGCCGCGGGCGCGGCGCGGCCGCCGGGGTGGTCGCGGGCAGGATCGGGAAGCCGACGTTCTGGAAGGCGCGGGCGATCAGGCTCGAGCACATCACCTCGGTCGGCAGCCCGCTGCCGAAGTGGAGCGCGCGGCGCCGGAAGCGGCGGGGGATCAGGCTCACCGGAAAGAAGTAGCGCGCCAGGTCGAGCAGGTTCTTCAGGTCATAGCTCGAGCCGAGCTGCGCGATCACCTCGTTGAGCACGCGCTGCAGGTCGTCGCGCTGCAGGCCGTGCGGCCGGCAGACGCGGAGGTTGAAGGCGGCGTACTTCGAGAGCGGAGAGGCGACGACCCCCTCCTGCAGGGCCTCGACGATCAGGTGCTGGGCATCCTGACCGTTCGCCCGCACCAGCTCCTCGCGCCGTGTCGGGAACCGCTGCAGCAGCTCGTCGCCGACATAGAGCGCGACGTGCGACCACGAGCTCTGGGTGAGATACTTGATGACCTCGCTGACACGCTGGTCCCCGTCGACGAGGATCACGTCGCCCTTGCGCACCGTCTGGCGGAGGGTCTCGAGGTCGGTCGACAAGATGCGGTTGTAGTTTCCCCGGGGCTTGGTCAGGACACGGGCCGCGACGTTGAAGAGCTTCTTGCGGAACCAGCGGGCCATCGATGCCTATTCTAGCCGGTACGCATCCTGGTCTGAAGCAAGATGCTTGCCGGCTGCCGGCGCACGCCCTGTGGTTCCGCCGCCGGCTCCTGGCGTGGTACGCGCGCCATGGGCGGCGGCTTCCCTGGCGGGGGGTGGCCGATCCGTACGCCGTCCTGGTCTCCGAGATCATGCTGCAACAGACGCAGGTGGCGCGTGTGACGGAGTTCTTCCCGCGCTTCCTCGCCCGCTATCCCACCCTGGAGGAGCTGGCGGCAGCGCCGTCTGACGCGGTGCGCGAAGCGTGGGACGGGCTCGGCTACTATGCCCGTGCCCGAAACCTGCACGCCGCAGCGCGCCACGTCGTCGACCGGCTGCGGGGTGTTCTCCCCGAGCGGCCGGGCGATCTCCGGCGCCTGCCGGGGATCGGTCGCTATACGGCCGGGGCGGTGGCCAGCATCGCGTTCGGGGCGAACGTGGCGGCGCTCGACACCAACGCCGCTCGGGTCCTGGCGCGTGCGCTCGGCGTCCGGCGAGCGGGCGGAGCGGCCCGGCATCACGCCCGCCTCTGGCGGCTCGCCGAGGCGCTCGCGGTCCGCGGCCGGGCCGGCGACTGGAACCAGGCGCTCATGGACCTCGGGGCGACGGTCTGCACGGCGCGCGCGCCGCGCTGCGCGGCCTGCCCCGTACGCCGGAGCTGTGCGACGGGGCGCCGGCGCCGGGGCTGACCCGGCCTCAGAGCACGCCGGTCTTGCAGAGGTATTCGGCGGCCAGGACGGCGCCCTTGGCGGCTCCCATCCGCGTATTGTGTGACAGCGCCACGTACTTGAGGCCGCGCTCCACCGCCGGCTCGGCGCGCAGGCGGCCGACGCTCGTTGCCATCCCGCCCTCGGCGTCCCGGTCGAGGCGGGGCTGGGGCCGGAAGGGGTCGTCGTGCACGATGATGGCGTGGGCCGGCGCGCTCGGCAGGTCGAGGCCCGCGTAGTCGGGGCGGAAGGCTCGCATTGCCTCGGCGGCGGCAGACGGGCTGCAGGACCGCGTGGTCGCGACGGTGACGGCGATCGTGTGGCCCTCGAGCACGGCCGCGCGGGTGCAGGTGGCGCCGACCGGCGCCGGGTGGGGCTCGATGCCCCCCTCGCCGAGCCGGCCGAGGATCTTCGCCGTCTCGGTTGCCACCTTCTCCTCCTCCTTCGGAATGTAGGGGATCAGGTTGTCGAGGATGTCGAGCGCGATGACGCCCGGGGAGCGGCCGGCACCCGACAGGCCCTGCATCGATGTCATGAGCACCCGCTCCAGGCCGAAGCCGTCGAGCAGCGGCTTGAGCGAGATGGCGAGGCCGACGGTCGTGCAGTTCGGCAGCGGCAGCACGAAGCCCTTCCACCCCCGGCGCCGGCGCTGCTGCTCGAGGAGCGGCAGGTGCGCCGCCAGGTTGATGCCGGGCAGCGCGATCGGCACGTCCGGCTCGTAGCGGAACGCGGCCGCCGTGCTCACGACGGGCACGGCGCGCGCATAGATCGGTTCGAGCTCGCGCGCCGCCTCGCTCTCGACGGCGGCGAAGACGAGGTCGACCCGCCCGGCGTCGAGCTGCGCCGCGTCCTCGAGCGGGAGGCGGAGGAACTCGGCCGCCGGCTCCTCGCTGCACCACCATCTGCGCGCGCCGCTCGGGTCGCGGATGGCCTCCCCGTAGGGACGTCCCGCCGAGCGCGCCGAGGCGGCGAGCGCCGTCACCTCGAACCAGGGATGTCCGGCGAGCGCGGCCAGGAACTGCTGACCGGCGACCCCCGTGGCCCCCACCACCGCGACGGCTCGCTTCCGCATCGAAGCGACCGAGTATCCGCAGGCTCCGCGCGGAGTCAACCGCGAACGAGCCGGAGCACGCCGACGGTCGTGGACGGGTTACTGCTCGCTGCGCGGCTGCAGCCCGTATTTGCGGAGCCGGCGCGACAGCGACCAGCGGCTGATGCCGAGGATGCGGGAGGCTCGACGCTGGTTGCCGCGCGCCTCCTGCAGCACCCGCTCGATGTGCTGGATCTCCACTTCCCGCAGCGACGGGAGCGGCCCGCTGCGCTGCGCGGCTTGCACCCGCTCGGGCAGATCCTCGACGCCGATGCGCTCGCCGCGGGCCCGCATCGCCGCCTCCTCCACCACCTCGCGCAGCTCGTGCAGGTTCTCGGGCCAGCGGTAGGCGCGCAACACGGTTTCGGCCTCTGGCGTGAGGTCGCGCGGGGCACGTGGGCGCCGCTCGAGGAAGTGGCGCGCGAGCGCCCGGATGTCGTCGGCGCGCTCGCGCAGCGGGGGGAGCTCGAGCGTCTCGGCCGCGAGCCGCCGGTACAGGTCCTCGCGGAACAACCCGGCCGAGATGCGGGCGTGCAGGTCGACGCACGTGCTGGCGATCACCCGGGCGCGCGCCGGCACCGGCGTCGTCGAGTTCAGGCGCTTCAGCTCGTGGCGCTCGAGCAGCTGGACCATCACCTCCTGAAGGCGTGCGGGCAGCTCGTCCACCTCGGCGAGCAGCACCGTGCCGACGCCCGCCTGCTCGAAGATCCCCATCTTGTGGGGCGGGGTGCCGCCGTCGATGCCCAAGAGCTCGGCTTCGATGAGCGGATCGGAGAAGTCCCCGCAGTCGATCACCACGAAGGGATGTGCCGCCCGCTCGGAGAGGTTGTGGACGGCGCGAGCGGCAAGCTCGCGGCCGCTCCCCGGTTCCCCGAGGAGCAGGACAGGCGCCTCGCTCGCCGCCAGGCGCCGCAATTGGGGAAATAGACGCCCGAGGATGGGATCCTGGCTGGTCGTGTTCTCGAGCCACGTTCCAACGTCGTGGCGCTCGGTGTTCTGCAAGTAAGTCTCGTTCTGCATGGCTTAGCGCTCCTCAGCGCGGCCCGTCAGGCGCGGTTTCGAACCTCGAACCCCCGGTCATCGCGAGAACCGGACCAGCGCGCTCAACGAATCCGCGCGGCGGGTGCGACAGCCGGGCTCGTCTGGGCCCCGGACATTGCGAAGTATACCTGCTTCGCTTGTGGCAGCAACGCTCGTGCCACGACGGTACACCGCGACGTTTCGTTCCGACCGTTCGGCAATCGCGTCACCGGTTGTCGGGGGCTCCGACGCCCGAGACCCGCGATGGTTGGAACGAGCACGCACTCGCGGGGAGCGATCCAGCACCCTGACGCTCCCGACATTTACCGCCCCGCGTGACGGTCGAGCCACGCGAGCGCCGGCTGAAAGACCTCCTGCGCCGCCCGGCGCGCGACCAGGACGTCGAGATGTCCATAGCCAGCGAGCTCGCGCACCTCGGCCTCGGGGCCCCCGTAGGCGCGCGCGGTGGCACGCACCCGATCCACCCAGGGGGGGCCCATGTTCGTGCTCGCGAAGGCAAGGACGGGAACCGGCGTCTTCGGCACCGGCGGCGTTGGTCCGTCGAGGGCCGCGCGGGGCCACCAGCGGTCGTAGCTGCGGAGCAGGGCGGCCAGCACGGGAATCTCCGAGACCCGGGCGCCGGCCGCGAGCCCGCCCTCGCCCCCGAAGGACGGCGCAGTGGAGAGGATGTGGGCGAGTGCCGCCCCGGCCGTGGGAAACCCGGGCACCGGCGAGGGCGCGTTCGCGTCCGCGATCACCTGGTCGAGGAGCCGCCGGCGCTCGGCGAACGGCAATCGCTGCCCGCCGACGTCGATGGCGGGGTCGCCGCCCGCCACAGTGGGCCCCGGGGCGAGCGCGCCGTCGAGGATCAAGAGCCCCGCCAGCGAGTCGCGACGCGAGGCCAGCCGGTAGGCGAGCGCCGCGCCCTGGCTGAAGCCCGCCACGAAGAGAGGTCCCTGGTCCGCGCCTCGCACGAAGGCCGCCGCCCAGGCGGCGTCGTCGACGAAGCGGTCCACCGTCCACCCGCCGAGCGCCCGGAGCTCTGCGGGCGAGGCGTCGGGCGGGACCGCGTGCGTGCGGTAGTCGAGCCCCCAGGCACGCACCCGGCCCTCCGCGAGATAGAGCCGCAGGTCATGCCGCGGCTCGACCAGCGGCAGCTCCGCGTTCATGTGCATGCCGGGCAGGTAGAGCACGACCGGGCCCGTGCCGCCCTCGCAGAGCGCCACCCGGCGGAGCCCGATCCGGTCGAACGGACCGCGCGGCGGCCGGCTGCACGTCCACACGTCCTCGCAGAGGGGGGCGCCGTGCAGCTCGCGGACGGCCTGCACGTGCGTGCAGCTGCCCTCGGGTCGCTCGGGCCGCGGCGCGCGGCAGGCGAGCGCCGCGAGGACGAGCAGCGCGGGCGCCAGCCGTCCCGCCTTCATTCGGCGCGCAGGAACTCGATGAACTTCTCGGCGGCAGGCGAGAAGTGCTTGCCCTGCCGGTGGATGATGCCGATGGGTCGAAGGAAGACCTCGTCCGAGAGCTGAACGGTGGCGAGCGTGTTGCTGCGCACCTCGGAGCGGACGGCGGGCTCGGGGAGGATCGCGATGCCGGTCCCGATCTCGACCACGCGCTTGATGGTCTCGATGTTGTCGAGCTCCATGACGTAGCGCACCTCGACGCCGTAGCGGCGGAGCATGCGGTCGGTTTCCTTGCGCGTCGGTTGGTCGCGCTCGTAGCCCACCAGGGGCTCGCCGTTGAGCTTGGTGAGCGAGATCTGCCGTTGGCGCGAGAGCGGGTGGCCCGGCGGGCAGACGAGCACGAGACGATCCTCGCGAAAGGGGATCACGGTGATCTGCGGGCGGCGGCTCGGGTAGGCGACCACGCCGAGGTCGATGTTCCCGCGCACGGCGTCATCGTAGATCTTGTTGGACCGGCTGTACTCCAGGTGCAGGTGGACCTGCGGGAACGCGCGCAGATAACGTTTGAGCTGGCCCGAAAGCTCGTAGAGCCCGATCGAGTGCACCGTCGCAACCCGCACCGGGCCTGCCACCACCTGCGCCATCGCCTGGAGGCGTGCTTCCAGGTCCTGGTAGCGCTGGACGATGTCCTTGCTCACCTGGTAGAGGATCTCGCCGGCGGGCGTCAGCTGCACGTTGCCGCGCGTCCGCTCGAGCAGCTGGCGTCCGTAGCGCTCCTCGAGCATGCGGATCTGCTGGCTCACCGCCGACTGGGTGACGAAGTTCTGAGAAGCCGCGGCCGAGAAGCTTCGCGTTTCGACGATGTCGCAGAAGATCTTGAGGGTCTCGAGGTGCACTTGCTAATGCTTGCCGTCGCCGAAGTTCAGGGAGACTCATACGGACGCCCGCTGCCGGTTGCAAGCCAATAGTGACGTGAGGGACCTTGCATGTGCGCAAGACGAGGAAGGGTCGCATGACACCCGGCGAGGTCGACTACTACGGCGTTGACGAGCTCCTCACCGAGGAGGAGCGCATCACGCAGGCGAGCGTCCGGAGCTTCGTCGAGCGGGAGGCGCTGCCCGTCATCGAGGGCTGCCATGCGCGCGAGGAGTTCCCACGGGATCTCATCCTGCGCCTGGCCGCGCTCGGCGTGTTCGGAGCGAACCTTCAGGGCTACGGCTGCGCCGGCCTCTCGAACGTCGCCTACGGGCTCATGATGCAGGAGCTCGAGGCGGGCGACTCGGGCCTGCGCTCGATGGGCTCCGTGCAGGGCTCGCTCGCGATGTACGCCATCTGGCGATGGGGCAGCGAGGAGCAGAAGCGGCGCTGGCTGCCCGGGATGGCCGCCGGCCGGGTGATCGGCTGCTTCGGCCTCACCGAGCCGGATCACGGCTCCGACCCCGGCGGCATGGAGACCCGGGCGCGCCGCGACGGCTCCGGCTGGGTCCTGTCCGGTACGAAGCGATGGATCACGAACGGCTCGATCGCCGACCTGGCCGTCGTCTGGGCGAAGGACGGCGACACGATCCGCGGCTTCCTGGTCGAGCGGGGCGCGCCCGGCTTCTCGGCGCACGACATCAAGGGGAAGTTCTCGCTGCGCGCCTCGATCACCTCGGAGCTCGTGCTGGAGGACGTCCGCGTGCCGGCGGGGAGCCTCCTCCCGGGCGCCGAGGGGATCGGCGGTCCGTTCTCGTGTCTCAACCAGGCCCGCTACGGCATCGCCTGGGGCGCGCTCGGGGCGGCGCGCACCTGCTATCTGACCGCACTCCGCTACGCGCAGGAGCGCCGCCAGTTCGACCGCCCGATCGCCGGCTACCAGCTCGTCCAGCAGAAGCTCGTCCACATGCTGACCGAGATCACCAGGGGGCAGCTCCTCGCCTGGCGGCTCGGTCGGATGAAGGACGCCGGCACGATGCGTCCCGAGCACGTCTCGCTCGCCAAGCGGGCGAACGTCGCGGCCGCCCTCGAGACCGCACGGCTCGCGCGCGACATCCTCGGCGCCAACGGGATCGTGAACGAGTACCCCGTGATCCGCCACATGCTGAACCTGGAGACGGTCAGCACCTACGAGGGCACGCACGACATGCACACCCTGATCGTCGGGCGCGACATCACCGGGCTGGACGCGATCCGGTAGGGCCCGGGGTGGTGGCGCGGCACGCCCTTGGCTGGCTCGCGGTGGTGGCCGCGGGCACGTACGCGCTCGGCATCCTGGCCGTGTTCCGGGGCGAGACGGTCAACGCCGTCTGGTTCATCGTCGCCGCCGCCGCCGTGTATGCCCTCGCCTATCGCTTCTACGGCGCCTTCCTCGCCGCCCGCCTCTTCGCCCTCGACCGCCGCCGTCTCACGCCCGCCGAGCGCATCAACGACGGCCGGGACTTCGTGCCGACCAACCGCTGGGTCGTCTTCGGCCACCACTTCGCGGCCATCGCCGGCCCCGGGCCGCTGATCGGGCCGACGCTGGCCGCGCAGTTCGGCTACCTGCCGGGCACGCTCTGGATTCTCGCCGGCGTGGTGCTGGGCGGCGCGGTGCAGGACTTCTGCATCCTCTGCGGCAGCCTCCGGCGCGACGGCCGCTCGCTCGGACAGATGGCCAAGGACGAGATCGGTCCGGTCGGCGGCTTCGCGGCGCTGCTCGGGGTCTTCTTCATCATGGTGATCCTGATCGCCGTGCTCGCGCTGGTCGTTGTGAACGCGCTCCGCCAGAGCCCGTGGGGGACGTTCACGGTGGGCGCCACGATCCCGATCGCCATGGTGATGGGCTGGTACATGCGCGTCGTCCGGCCGCACGACGTCGCCGGCGCGACCGCGCTCGGGCTCGTGCTGCTCGTGGCGGGGCTGCTCGGCGGGCGCTGGGTGGACCAGCACCCGGTCCTCGCGCCCATGCTGACGCTCTCCGGTCCGGCGCTCGCCTGGGCGATCATCCTCTACGGCTTCGCCGCCTCCACCCTGCCCGTGTGGCTGCTGCTCGCGCCGCGCGACTACCTCTCGACGTTCGTCAAGCTCGGCACGGTGGCGGCGCTGGCCGCCGGCATCGTGGCGATGCGGCCCGAGATCCACCTGCCCGCCGTGACCCGCTTCGTCGACGGCACGGGACCGATCTTCGCCGGCAAGGTGTTTCCCTTCTGCTTCATCACCATCGCCTGCGGCGCCATCTCGGGCTTCCATTCGCTCATCGCCTCGGGCACCACCCCCAAGCTGCTGCGCGAGGAGAGCGACGCGCCGATGATCGGCTACGGCTGCATGCTCCTCGAGTCGTTCGTCGCCATCATGGCGATGATCGCCGCGGCCGCCCTCCAGCCGGGCATCTACTTCGCGATCAACAGCCCCGCCGGCGTGGTGGGCGCCGATCCCGCGGTCGCGACCGCAACCATATCGAGCTGGGGCTTCCCCGTCGGCCCCGGCGAGATGCAGTCCCTGGCAAACGACATCGGCGAGCGGACGCTCTTCGCGCGCACCGGCGGCGCGCCGAGCCTGGCGGTCGGCATGGCGAGCATCTTCGCGCGCACGCTCGGCGGCACCGCCCTCGCGCTCTGGTACCACTTCGCGATCATGTTCGAGGCGCTCTTCATCCTGACCACGCTCGATGCCGGGACGCGCGTCGGGCGCTTCATGCTCCAGGACCTCCTCGGCCACCTGTGGGCGCCGCTCGGGCGGACGAGCTGGTACCCGAGCGTCCTCCTGACGAGCGCGCTCGTCGTCGGGAGCTGGGGCTACTTCCTCTACCAGGGGGTCGTCGACCCGCTCGGCGGGATCAACATCCTCTGGCCGCTCTTCGGCATCTCCAATCAGCTCCTCGCCGCGATCGCGCTGGCGGTCGCGACCACGATCGTCATCCGGGGCGGGCGGGCGCGCTACGCGTGGACGACGCTCCTGCCGCTCGCCTGGCTCCTCGCGGTGACCATGACCGCGGGCTACCAGAAGATCTTGTCGCCCGACCCGGCGATCGGTTTCCTCGCCCAGGCGGAGAAGCTCGCGGCGGGGGTGGCGGCGGGCAGCGTGCCGGCGGCGAAGCTCGCCGAAGTACACGTGCAGATCTTCAACCTCCGGCTCGACGCCGTCGTGTGCGGCCTCTTCATGAGCCTGGTCGTGGTGATCGTCTGCGAGGCCAGCCGCGCGTGGCTACGCGTGGGGCGCGGCCCGGCGCCGGCGACGGTGCTGCCGGCCGCGGCGGAGGGGTGAACAGCATGGCGCTCACGGCCATCACGCTCAAGGAGATCGAGCGCATCTTCGAGATCCTCGATCGGCTCGGCATCTCGCGCGAGGCCGTCGTCATCCCGCTCAAGCCCGTGCACCCCGGCGGCGTGCGCGTCCTGGCGAACGGCAAGCTCGAGATCCGGGTCGAGTCGGAGACACCGCTCGAGGAGTGGCTGCCCGAGCTCGAGCGGATGATCCGGGCGACAACCTTGCGGCAGGGTTGACAGCGACCGACCCGGGCTTACCTTTCGCGTCGGTTGTTACGGGAGGTGGCCCATGGCGATCAGCTATCGTGACCCGTTCGCGCAGCTGCAGCGCGAGCTCGAGAGCATGCTCGAGAGGGCGTTCGGTACCGAGGGCCCTTCGTCGCTCTACCCGCCCGTCAACTTGTTCGACGCGGGGGAGCACTACGTGGTCAAGGCCGAGCTGCCGGGCGTCCGGCCCGAGGACCTCGAGCTCACGGTGCAGGACAACACCCTGGTCCTGCGAGGCGAGCGGACGCTCCCCGAGACCGCGCAGAACGCGGCCTATCACCGCCGGGAGCGAGGCGAGGGGCAGTTCAGGCGCGTGGTGCGTCTCCCCGGGCCGACGGAGGGCGAGCCGCAGGCCCAGTTTCGGGACGGCGTGCTGACGGTCAGGCTCCCGAAGGCGAGCCAGGCACGCCCGCGCCGCGTCACCATCCATTCCGACTAAAGGAGGAGCTTTCCATGTCACCGACCGATCTCGAGGCAAGACCGAAGCAGAAGGCCGAGCGCGAGGAGGGTACCCGCCCGGGCGCGTACTTCACGCCGCTCGTGGACATCTACGAGACCCCCGAGGAGCTGGTGCTGGTCGCCGACATGCCGGGCGTCTCGCGGGAGGACGTCGAGGTTCATCTCGACGGCGACACGCTGACCGTCGAGGGGCGGGCCAACGCCGACGAGTACGAGGGGCTGAAACCCGTCTACGTCGAGTACGGTGTCGGGGGATTCTACCGCCGCTTCACGCTGGGCGAGACGATCGACCGGGCCGGCATCAAGGCGCTCGTGAAGAACGGCGTCCTGACGCTCCACCTGCCGAAGGCGGAGCGTGCGCGCGCGCGGCGCATCGAGGTGGAAGCAGCTTAGTCTTCGATCAGGACCAGGGTTCCCACCGGGACGAGCCGGGCCAGCCGCGCGACGTCGGCGTTCGCGAGCGAGACACAGCCCCAGGTCCAGTCGACGCCGCGGCGGTTGAGACCCGGCTTGTCCGTGCCGTGGATGCCGACGGCGCCACCCACGCCCGCATAGCCGTCGCCGCGCCGCGGAATGGTACCGGCCTCCATCGCGATCCAGTAGCGGTGGAGGTCCTGGAGGTTCGGGTAGTCGAGAAGCAGGAAGTGGCCCCAGCGGGAGTGCCGGCGCTTGTCGACGATCATGTAGAGGCCGGTCGGGGTGCGCAGGTCGCCCTCGTAGAGCTTGCTGCCCGACCCGCCGAGGCCGAACACGGCCGGAAAGCTCTCGATACGCTCCCCGAACCGGTAGATGTCTAGCGTGCGGCAGGTCTTGCGCACGACGACGAAGTACTCCTCGTCGGCGGCCCAGGTGAGGCGGTCGGCGTCGTCGGCCGGAACCGCCGCCGCCCGCGCCGGCGGGACCGGGCGCGTGGGACGGGTGTGCCAGCCGCATCCCCCGGCGGCCAGCGCCGCCGCCACCATGAGACTCACCTGCCGCTTCACGGGTTGCATTGTGCGAAAAACCACAGCGAGTCGCAAGAAAAGGTCGGCTCGGCCGGCTGAAAAGGCCGGCCGGCTGTGATACGCGCGCGTCAGTGTCGACCGCTCGTCCGCTGGGCGCCATCGTGCTGGCCGCGGGGCTCGGGACGCGCATGCGCTCGGACCGGGCGAAGGTGCTGCACGAGCTCGGCGGGCGGCCGCTCATCCGCTATCCGCTCGACGCGATCGCCGCGCTCGCCCCCGAGCGCGTGGGGCTCGTGGTCGGGCACCAGGCGGATGCGGTGCGCACCGCGGCAGCGGGCGCCGGACTTGCGGATCTCCGTATCGTCCTCCAGGCCGAACAACGCGGTACGGGCCACGCCGTCGCCTGCGCCGCCACGGCGTTCGCCGGCTTTGCGGGCGACGTCCTCATCCTCTACGGCGACGTGCCACGCATCCGCGCAGCGACGCTCCGCGCCTTGCTGGATGCGCACCGCGCCGAGGACGCCGACCTCACGCTCGCAACGATCTGCTTTGCAGTCCCGACCGGCTATGGCAGGATCGTTCGTGGTGCGGACGGCGGCGTCACGCGGATCGTCGAGGAGCGGGACGCGACCCCGGCCGAGCGTACGATCACGGAGGTCAACCCGGGTCTCTACTGTGTCCGCTCCGCGATACTCTTTCCGCTGCTCGCCGAGCTCCGCCCCGACAACAGCCAGGGCGAGCTCTACCTCACGGACCTCGTGGCGCTCGCTGCCCGCGCGGGGCGCCGGGTCCGCGCGCTGCGGATGGATCGGACCGACGAGGTCGCCGGAATCAACACGCGGGCGGAGCTCGCACGCATGGAAGCATCGCTCAGAGCCGAGCTGACCGACCGCTGGATGGCGGAAGGGGTGACGTTCGAGGACCCCGCCACCGCCTACGTCGGCCCCGAGGTCACGATCGGCCGCGACACGGTGATCGGCCCGAACGTCGTGCTGCGCGGCCGGACGCGCCTCGGCGCCGGCTGTCGCCTGGACGGCACCGCCTACCTCGTCGACGCCACCGTCGGTGACCGTGTCCACGTCCGCTTCGGCACGGTGATGGAGGGCGCCGAGGTGGGCGCCGACGCGGTGATCGGGCCCTTTGCCCGCCTGCGGCCCGGCACCCGTCTCGCCGAGCGCGTTCACCTCGGGAACTTCGTCGAGACCAAGCAGGCGATCCTCGGCGCGGGCACGAAGGCGAATCACCTCACCTACCTCGGCGACTGCGAGGTGGGTCCGGACACCAACGTCGGCGCCGGGACGATCACCTGCAACTACGACGGCTTCGCCAAGCACCGGACGCGGATCGGTGCGCGCGTGCAGATCGGGAGCGACACCCAGCTCGTCGCCCCGGTGTCGGTTGGCGACGACGCCTACGTGGGCGCCGGGACGACCGTGACGCGCGACGTCCCGGCCGGGGCCCTGGTGGTGAGCCGCGTCCCGCAGCGCGCGTTCCCGGGCTGGGTGGCGCGCCGCCGCGCGCAGGCGGCCTCGACGCCGCCCGCGAAGCCCGGTCCTACCATGAAGCGCGCGCGAAAGCGGCCGGTGGTCAAGAGCCGCGCGCGACGAAGGAGCTGAAGCGATGTGTGGCATCGTCGGATACGTGGGCCCGCGTGAGGCGAGCCCGATCCTGATTGCAGGACTCCGCAAGCTCGAGTACCGCGGCTACGACTCGGCGGGCCTCGCGGCCTTCGCGAACCACCACGTCGAGGTCCGCCGCTGCGTGGGCAAGCTCGACAACCTGGCCGGGCTGCTGCGCGAGCAGCCGCTCAAGGGCACGCCCGGCATCGGCCACACGCGCTGGGCGACGCATGGGCGTCCGTCGGAGCAGAACGCCCATCCGCACCGCGCCGGCAAGGTGGTCCTCATCCACAACGGCATCATCGAGAACTACCTGGAGCTGCGTGCCGCGCTCGAGCGCCGCGGCCGGACCATGTCGTCGGAGACCGACACCGAGGTCATCTCGCACCTGATCGACGAGCAGGTGCAGGCAGGGTTCGGGCTCGCCGACGCGACCCGTCGCGCGGTCAAGGCGCTCGAGGGCTCCTACGCGATCGTCGTGCTCTCGGAGAGCGAGCCGGACCGGATGGTCGCCGCCAAGAGCGCCACGCCGATCGTGCTCGGACTCGGCGAGGGAGAGAACTTCGTCGCCTCCGACATCCCCGCGCTCCTCGAGCACACCCGCCGCGTGCTGTTCTTGGAGGACGGCGAGGTGGCGGAGCTGACGGCCCGGCGCGTCACCATCACCACCTTCGACGGCGAGCCGGTGGCGCGCGAGCCGCGCGTCGTCACCTGGGACCCGGTGACCGCGCAGAAGGGCGGCTTCAAGCACTTCCTCCTGAAGGAGATCCACGAGCAGCCGCAGGCGATCATCGACACCGTGCGGGGCCGAATCCTCCAGGAGGCGGGCGACGTCCAGCTCGACGGCGACCTGGCGGCCGGGTGGGCGAAGAACATCCGGCGCGCCGTGGTCGTCGCCTGCGGTACGGCCTGGCACGCTTCCCTGGTCGGCAAGTTCCTCCTCGAGCGGCTCGCCAAGCTGCCGTGCGAGGTCGACTACGGCAGCGAGTTCCGCTACCGCGACCCGCTGCTCGACCCGCAGACGCTGCTCGTTGTCGTCTCGCAGTCCGGGGAGACCGCCGACACGCTCGCCGCGGTCGAGACGGCCCGCGAGCGCGGCACGCCGGTCCTCGCCGTCTGCAACGTCGTCGACTCCTCGATCGCACGCCGCGCCACGCACGTGCTCTACACGCATGCGGGGCCCGAGATCAGCGTGGCGAGCACGAAGGCGTTCACCACGCAGCTGACGGCGCTCTATCTGCTGGCGCTCCAGCTCGGGCGCGAGCGGGGGCTCGTGAGCCCCGAGCAGGGCCGGCAGCTGGTCGCCGACCTGGTGGCGCTGCCGACCCTCGTCAAGGAGGCGCTCGGACGCCAGCGGCTGATCGAGCGGGTCGCCAAGAAGTACGGCAACGCGTCGGACTTCCTCTACCTCGGGCGCGGCATCAACTATCCGGTGGCGCTCGAGGGCGCGCTGAAGCTCAAGGAGATCTCCTACATCCACGCCGAGGGATACCCGGCGGGGGAGATGAAGCACGGGCCGATCGCGCTGATCAACGAGGAGATGCCCGTCGTCGTGATCATCCCGCACGACGCCGTCTTCCAGAAGAGCCTCTCCAATCTGAAAGAGGTGGAGTCGCGCGGCGGCCGGATCATCGTGGTGACCGACGCGCCCTCGCCCGAGCTCGAGGACGTGGCGTGGGAGGTGCTGGCCGTCCCGCGCACGAACGAGCTGCTCACGCCGATCCTCCTGACCGTCCCGCTCCAGCTGCTCGCCTACCACGTCGCGGTCTACCGCGGCACGGACGTGGACCAGCCGCGCAACCTGGCCAAGAGCGTGACGGTCGAGTAACGCCGCCGAGCTCGTCGAAGCGGAACCGTAACCTCGGGACGGGTGCCGCCGGCCTCTCACTTGCCCGGTTGGCGTGGCGTTCGCCCCCGGTTATCATCCAGCTCGATGGCCTCCCGCCGGCCCGGCTCGCACATCGTCGACACCGAGGAGGCGCTCGAGGAGATCCGCGCCGGGCGCATGATCGTCCTCATGGACGACGAGGACCGCGAGAACGAGGGCGACCTCTGCGTCGCGGCCGAACGCGTGACGGCCGAGCACATCAACTTCATGGCGACGCACGGCCGCGGGCTCATCTGCCTCTCGCTCACCGAGGAGCGCTGCGAGCAGCTCGGCCTCTCGATGATGGTGAAGGACAATCGCGCCCCGCTCGGCACCGCGTTCACCGTCTCGATCGATGCCCGCCAGGGCGTCGCGCGCGGCATCTCCGCCATCGACCGCGCCACGACGATCCGCACGGCCATCCGCGCCGACGCGGGCCCCGCCGACATCGTGACGCCGGGTCACGTCTTCCCGCTGCGCGCGCGCCGCGGCGGCGTGCTGGTGCGCTCGGGTCAGACCGAGGGCGCCGTCGACCTCGCGCGGCTCGCGGGCTTCGCCCCCGCGGGCGTCATCTGCGAGGTCATGCGCGAGGACGGGGCCATGGCGCGGCTGCCCGACCTCGAGGCGTTCGCCGGGCAGCACGGGCTCAAGATCGCCACCATCGCCGACCTGATCGGCTACCGCAGCCGCCACGACTCGCTGGTCCACCGCGCCGCCGAGTCGCACATCACGACGCGCTACGGCGGCGAGTTCCGGGCGCTCGTCTACACCACCGACATCGACGACGCCGAGCACCTGGTGCTGGTGAAGGGCGACATCCGGTCGGACGAGCCGGTCCTCGTCCGCCCCCACCTCGAGTACCTCCCCGGCGACGTCTTCGGCTATCGCGAGCGCGACACCCGCAACCTCCTGCACCGCGCGATGGAGCGGATCGCGGCCGAGGGCCGTGGCGTCGTCCTCTATCTCCGCCGCGACGGGCGCGGCCTCGACCTCTTCTCGATCCCGGGCGCCGGCACCGGCGCGGCGCCGAGCACGGCGTTTCTCTCCTCGCGCTCGAGCATCTTCCGCGACTTCGGGATCGGCGCGCAGATCCTGCGCGACATCGGGGTCGGGAAGATCCGCTGGCTCACCAACAACCCGCTCAGGCTGGTCAGCCTGCCGGGCTACGGGCTCGAGATCGTCGAGTGGGTGCCGCTGACGGCCGGCGGCGAATCGTCTGCGGCGCGCCCCGCAGGCGAGGCGCGCCCGGCCCGGGTGCTGATCCTCCGCTGAGGCCCGCTTCGATGCGTCGACCGATCGCCCCGGGCCTGCTGGCCGCCCTCGTCCTGCTGGCGCCTGGCGCCCGCGCAGCCGAGGACGTGGTCAGCGCGACGCTCGCGGGCGCCGAGGGGCAGGCGATCGTGGAGGTCACGGTCGCCCCGGGGTGGCACGTGAACGCGCACGACCCGCGCGACGACTTCCTCGTGCCGACGACGCTCACGCTCCTGCCGCCCGACGGCATGCGTGCCGGCGAGGTCGTGTACCCCGAGCCGGTGGAGCGCCGGCTCGCCTTCGGGGGCGACCACGCGCTCCGCCTCTACACCGGCCGGGTGCGCTTCACGGCGCGCCTGGAGGGTACGCCCGCCGCCGGAGCGGGGCCGCTGCGGGCGGCGCTCCGCTACCAGGCATGCAATGACAGCCGCTGCCTGCCGCCGCGCACCCTCGAGCTGGTGGCGCGCGGGGAGCGGCTGAGCGCGCCTGCCGGGGCGCTCACCGCCGGCCCGGTGGAGACCCGGGTGCGCGACTGGATCGAAGGCTCGGGCTACGCGCTCACCTTCCTCTGGGTGGCGTTGCTCGGCCTGGCGCTCAACCTCACGCCCTGCGTGTACCCGCTCATCTCGGTGACGGTTGCCTTCTTCGGGGGGACCACGGGTGCGACGGGACGCCCGGTGGTGCGCGCGCTCGCCTACGTGCTCGGCATCTGCCTCACCTTCTCGGGGCTCGGCGTGGCCGCGGCGCTGACCGGCTCGATGTTCGGCGCGGCGCTCCAGCGTCCGGCCGTGCTGGCCGCCATCGCGCTCGTGCTGATCGTGCTCGCGGCGAGCAACCTCGGGCTCTACACCTTCCGCGTGCCGGCCCCGCTCATGCGGCGCGTCGGGCGCGTCGGCGACGGCGTGCTCGGCGCCTTCTTCATGGGGCTCACGATGGGCATCGTGGCGGCCCCCTGTATCGGCCCGATCGTCGTGGCGCTGCTGCTCTTCGTCGGGTCGCGGCAGTCGGCCGCGCTCGGCTTCGCGCTCTTCTTCACCCTGGCGCTCGGCATGGGCGCGCCCTACGTCGGACTCGCCGCGGCGGCAGGCCGGCTCCGCCGCCTGCCGCGCTCCGGCCCGTGGCTCGAATGGGTCGAGCGCGCGTTCGCCTTCCTCCTCCTGGGCCTCGCCGTTTACTTCCTCGCGCCGCTGCTCCGTGCCGGGACCGTGCGTGCGGCGTACGCCTTCCTCGGGGTCGCGGCGGGCATCGTGCTCGGCTTCCTGACGCCCGGGGACCGGCGGACGGCCCGGTGGTCGCGGCAGCTGGCGGGTCTCGTCCTCGTCGCCGTGTCGCTCGGCTGGTTGATCAGCGCCGATGCCGGGAGCCCGATCACGTGGGTGCCCTTCTCGGAGGAGGCGCTGGCGCGGGCGACCGCGGCCCGCCGTCCCGTGCTGATCGACGTCGGGGCCGACTGGTGCCTGCCGTGCCGGGAGATGGAGCGGACGACGTTCCGCGACCCCGCGGTGGTGCGCACCGCCAACGCCTTCGCCACCCTCAAGATCGACGCGACTGCGGGCGACGAGCGCGTGCAGACGATCCTGCAGCGCTTCAACGTGCCCGGCGTTCCGACCTACCTGCTGCTCGATGCCAGCGGGCGCGAGCGGCGGCGGTTCATCGGCGCGGTCGCGGCGCAGGACCTGCTCGGGGCCATGCGGGAGCTCGTACCCGCCGCGGAGGCCCGCGGTGGCTGACCGCGTCGCGCGCACGCTCTCCGTCGACGGGACCGTACGCGGCCTCGCCGCGGTGACGACCGGCGTGGTCGAGGAGGCCCGTCTCCGCCACGGGACGCTGCCGACGGCCACCGCGGCCCTCGGCCGCGCGCTGACCGCGGCCACCCTGCTTGCCGGCACGCTCAAGGCCGACGAGCGCCTGTCGCTCGAGTTCAGCGGCAACGGACCGCTCCGTGGCATCCTGGCCGAGGCGAACCCGGAGGGCGATGCGCGCGGGTTCGTGTTCCGGCCGCGCACGCACCTCCCTGCCCGCGCCGGCAAGCTCGACGTCGGCGGCGCCCTCGGCGCCGGCGTCCTGTGCGTGATCCGCGTACCGCTCGCGGAAGGCGTGCCCTACCGGAGCATCGTGCCGCTGGTGACCGGCGAGATCGGCACCGACGTCGCGAGCTATCTGGCGCGCTCGGAGCAGATTCCGTCGGCCGTGGGGGTTGGCGTCTACGTCGAGCCCGACGGCCGGGTTGCCGCCGCCGGCGGCTATCTCCTGCAGGCCATGCCGGGCGCCGACCAGAGCGCGGTCGATCGGCTGGAGGCGAACGTGGCCGCCGCCGCAGCGCCGAGCGACCTCGTGCGCCGCGGCCTCGGCGCCTCGGAGATCCTCGCGCACCTGCTGGCCGGCCTGCCGACGCAGGTGCTCGAGGAGCACGCGGTTCGCTTCCGCTGCCGCTGCAGCCGCGAACGCGCCGTGGGCGCCACGCTCGCCATGGGCCGCGCCGAGCTGCTCGACGTCCTCTCCCACGAGCGCCGCGCCGAGCTGACCTGCGAGTTCTGCGCCGCCCGCTACGTCCTCGAGGAGGAAGAGCTCCGGACCCTCGTACGCGAGTCAGGCAACGGCCGCGCGTAGCGCGCTCGAGTCGGGACGTCCCGCCTGCCCGCCGTCCAGCGCCTACGCGAGCTCCGCGATGGTCACCCCAGCGCCGCCGGCCGACGAGTCGGCCTCGCGGTAGGCGGCGCAGTACGGGCTCTCGGCGAGGAACTCGTGGACGGCGCGACGGAGCGCACCGCTCCCGAGCCCGTGGATGACGCGCACCTCGGAAGCGCCGGCGCGTACCGCCCGGTCGAGGAACGCGGCGAGCGCGTCGATCGCCTCCCGCGCGCGCCGGCCGATCAGGTTGATCTCGTCCGGCGTATTGGCCGGCCGCTCCACCTCGACGGCGACGCGCTCGCGCACCGGCCCGGCCGGGACGAGACGGAGCTGATCGGCCGGGACCTCGAACTTGAGGCCGCCGCGCTGGATGCGTGCGCGCGGCCCCGCGATCTCGACCAGCTCGCCGCGGATGCCCCGCCCCGCCACCTCGACCGTATCGCCCGGCGACGGGGGACGCCCGGGCGCGCCGCCGTGCTCGGCCTCGTGCGCGGTGATCGTCTGCTCCGCCTCGGCCACGAAGGCGCGCAGCGGCGCGCGCTCCGGCCGCCGGCGCAGCTCCTCCAGGATATCGCCGCCGCGGCGCCGGAGGTCCTCGAGAAAGCGCCGTGACTCGCCCAGATCCTCGGCCCAGCGCCGGCGCTGCCGCGCCTGGAGGTCCGCGGCCAGCGACTCGACCTCGGCCCGCGCCGCCGCCAGGCTCGTGCGCTCCGCCTCGGCGGCGTCGCGGCGCTCCTCGTACTCCCGCCGGCTCGCCTCGAGCCGGGCGACTGCCCGTCCGAGGTCCCGGCTCTCGCCGACGAGCGCGCGCTCGGCGATCTCGAGCGCGCGGGCGGGCACCCCGTGCCGGCGGGCGATCGGCAGGGCCAGGCTCTGCCCCACGGTGTGGTAGGCGAGACGGAAGCGCGGCGCGCCGGTCGCCGGGTCGACGTCGAACGCCGCCACCTCGAGCTCGGCGCTGGCGAGCACGAACGTCTTCACCTGCGGGAAGTGCGAGGTGAAGGCGAGCCGCGGCCCGCGCTCGAGGAGGTCCGTGAGGACACCGACCGCGAGCGCCGCGCCCTCGATGGGGTCCGTGCCGGCGCCGGGCTCGTCGAGGAGGACGAGGCCGCCGGGGCGCGCGAGCCGCGCGATCTCGGCCACATTCTGGGCGTGAGCCGAGAAGGTGGAGAGGTCGCGCTCGATCGACTGCTCGTCGCCGAGGTCGACGAGGACGGCCTCGAAGAACGGCAGGCGGCTGCCCTCGGCGGCCGGCACGAAAAGCCCTGCCTGCGCCATCAGGACGGAGAGCCCGAGGGTCTTCAGGGCCACCGTCTTGCCGCCCGCGTTGGGACCCGTGATCGCGAGGCCGCGCTGGTCGGCGCGCATGCGAAGGTCGACCGGGACCACGGGCCTGCCCGCGATCAGGAGGAGCGGGTGGCGTGCGGCGCCGAGCGCCACCTCGGTGGCCCCGAGGACGGGCCGCGTGCAGCCGTGCGCATCCGCGAAGACGGCCGCCGCACCGAGCGCGTCCGCGGTGGCGAGGCCGTCCTCGAGCGTGGCGAGCGCCGCGGCGTGCTCGCGCACGAGCGCCGTCACCTCGGCACGCACCCGCCGCTCCTCCGCCTCCTCGTCCTTGGCGGCCAGCAGCAAGCGGTTGTTCAGCTCGACGGCGAAGAGCGGCTCGATGAACACCGTCTCTCCCGAGCCGGAGCGGTCCTGGACGACGCCCGCGACGGTGCCGGCGGCCGCGATCCGGATCGGCACGACGAAGCGACCGTTGCGCACGGTGACGTAGTTCTCGGCCACCGTGTCGGCCATGTCGGGGTCGCGCACCAGACGGAGGAGACGGGCCTCGAGCTCGACCCGCAGCTCGCGCACGACCGCGCGCGCCGCGGCGAGCGCCGGGCTCGCGTCGTCCCGCACCTGGCCGCGCTCGTCGAGCGTGCAGGCGAGCGCCGCCTCCACCTCGGCGGCCAACGGCAGCGCCTCGGCGAGCGCGGCGAGCGCGGGGAAGCGGGCCGCGTCGCGCCGGAGCCAGGCCCGGACCTGACGCCCGACGCCGATGACCTCCGCGACCTCGGCCAGGCGCCGCGGCTCCAGGGCGGCGCCCTCGGGGGCCGCTGCCGACAGGGCCGGTGCCAGCAGCGGGACGTCGGCCGTCGGCGGCCTCCCCGCCTCGCGCCCGAGCGCCGTGGCTTCTTCCAGCAACGCGAGCCGCCGCTCGACCTCGGCCGGCTCGGTCGTCGGGTGAAGTGACAGGAGACGCTGCCGGCCGGCGGCCGAGCGGGCGAGCCCCGCGAGCGCCTCGAGGAGGCGGGGGAACTCGAGCGTCACGAGGTCGCGCGGCCGCAACCGGAAGATCCTACCGCCGGAGCGCGCCGATGGAAACGCGTCTCAGCCGGTCGGCGGCAGCGGATCGGGAGGCAGCGACACGGGCCCCACGTCCTCTGCCGGCTTCTCGCACGCGGGCGGCGGCGCCGCCTCGCGCCGCGCGGCGAGGATCGAGAGCCGGCGGTTCTCGTCGGCGAGCGGGTTCTCGGCGACGAGCGGCTGGGAGTCCGCGTACGCGATCACGCGCTCGATCTGGCCCGGGCGGAGCCCGCTCGCCTCGAGCACGCGGCGCGCGGCGTCGGCGCGGTGGAAGGACAGCTCCCAGTTCGTCATCCGCGAGCCGGGCGGGAAGGGGCGGCTGTCGGTGTGACCGCCGACGTGGATGCGGTTCGGCATCTGCGCGAGCACGCCGGCGATGTTGCGGAGCAGCCCGACGAGCGCGGGCTTCAAGTCGGCCGACGACAGGTCGAAGAGCAGGTTGCGACCCTTGTCGACCACCTCGATCACCAGGCCGGCGTCGGTCACCTGCACGATCACCTGGTCCTTCAGCTTGGCGATCTCCGGGTTCTCCTGGGCGGCGCGGGCGACCGCCGCCTTGATCTCGTTCGCCTCGCCCTCGAGGCGCTCCTGCTCGCCTTTGCCCTGCACGATGATGATGTCCTTCGACACCACCTTGGGCTCGCGCGACTTCGCCTCGTTGACGTCACTGGTGATCATCGAGCCGCCGCTCAGCACGCCGGGGCTCCGGAAGTACTGCGCGACCTGCTGGCGCAGCCGCATGTCGGCCTGCGTGAGCAGCCAGAGCACGATGAACAGCGCCATCATCGCGGTCACGAAGTCCGCGTAGGCGACCTTCCACGCGCCGCCGTGGTGGGCGGCGTGGCCCTTCTTCTTCCAGCGGACGACGACGCGCGGCTTCGCGTCCTCGGCGGCGGCCATCAGCCTGCGGCCGCCTTGACGGCCCGGCAGGCGGCGTCGGTCTCGTCGCTCGACGGCCGCTCGTCGGAGAAGATCGCCTTGCGGGCGAACTCGATGGCGACGATGGGCGCGGCGCCCTTGAGCGAGGCGACCACGCCTTCCTTGATGCAGCGGAGGTACTTGCCGCTCGACACCTCCTGCAGCTCGGCGTTGGTGGCGATGGGATGGAGAAGCCCGTAGCAGAGGAGGATGCCGAGGAAGGTGCCGATGAGGGCCGCGGCCACGTGGTGACCGATCTCCTCCGGGCCCCCGTCGAGGTGGCCCATGGTGATCACGATGCCGAGCACCGCGGCGACGATGCCGAGGCCGGGCAGCGAGTCGGCGGTCTTCTGGAGCAGCGCCACCGGGATCGCGCTCTCCTCGTGGTGCGTCTCGAGCTCGGCGTCGAGCAGGACGTCGAGCTCGTCGGCCGAGGCCGTACCGTTGACGATCTGCTTGAGCGCGTCGCGGAAGAACTCGACGGCGTGGTGGCGCTTCAGGAACGACGGGTACTTGCTGAAGATCGCGCTCTTCTCGACGTCGGTGACGTGCTCGTCGAGCGCCACGGCGCCGTTCTTCCGCATGAAGGAGAAGACTTCGTACTGGAGCTTCAGGAGGTCGAGGTAGTCGTCCTTGACGGGCGACGAGTTGCCGAACGCCTTGCCGAGCGTCGCGAACAGCCGGCCTCGCATCTTCCCGGGCGCCGAGGCGAACAGCGTGCCGACGGCCGCCCCGCCGATCACCACCAGCTCCGCCGGCTGGATCAGGACATGGAACGGCCCGCCCCCCATCCCGAAGCCTCCGAGGACGGCGGCGAAGACGATCACGAGGCCGATGATCGTGAACATGTGGTCGAGCGTTCCCCGCCGCGGCTCGAGTCAATGCATTGACCCGGCGGCGGACGGGCCCGATCTGATATCGGCGGCCGCCGGCGCGGACTTGAACGCGCGCGCCCGCTCCCGATGAGAGCTGCCCGAGGCGCGGCCGAGTCGCAAGCGGCGGCCGATCCTGCTAGGACGCGCGCCGATGGCGCGCACCTTCCCGTCGGGCTTCCTCTGGGGCGCCGCCACCTCCGCGCACCAGGTGGAGGGCAACTGCACGAACAACCAGTGGTGGGCCTGGGAGCAGGAGGCCGGCCACATCCGCGACGGCGCCGTCTCGGGCCTCGCCTGCGACCACTACCGGCAGTTCGACGACGACTTCCGCCTCGCCGCCGAGCTCGGTCACACCGCGCAGCGCTTCTCGATCGAGTGGAGCCGCGTCCAACCCGAGGAGGGCCGGTTCGACGAGCGCGAGCTCGACCACTACCGGGCGGTCTGCGACTCCGTCCGCCGCCACGGCATGGCGCCGACCGTGACCCTCCATCACTTCACGCACCCGCTGTGGGTCGCGCGCGCGGGCGGCTGGGAGAACCCGCGCATCGT